>OBVH01000018.1_pt1 | contig 180887 bp, 162 predicted proteins | sample 1495001 | NCBI WGS metagenome assembly OBVH01 (sample SAMEA2579959, study PRJEB22360) | human gut metagenome
GGACACTGTTTTCTTGCAATATCCCGCAGATGAGTACTTTTTAAGGGACGACTAAATAAAATGTGTACCCTAAAAGTTGGATATAAAACTTTTGGGGTACATTTCATTAGTAGTGGTAATAATGTAAAGTAGCGGGGCAGTATTATCATCTTACAGGCTATACTTCATAATCAGTAGCAGTAGAAAGAGTGATTTTATAAATCCAAGGCTTTTCGGTATTCTGTTTACTATTTCTCAATTTTCTCTGTTCTTGGAATTTTGAACCAGAAACAAGAACCTTCTCCTTCTTTAGATTCCGCTCCGATAACTCCTCCCAGCCGCTCTACTATGACACGACAGATGGCTAGTCCGAGACCTGTTCCTTTAATAAACGAATTCAGTTTGACGAAACGTTCGAACACCTTGTCTATTTTGTCAGCAGGAATTCCGATACCTGTATCTTTTACATAAAAGTATATTTCATCACTTGCTTCTTCAATCCGGTATCCCATTTCGATAGAACCTCTGGAAGTGAACTTTAAGGCATTGTTTGTAAAGTTGATGATAACCTGTGATAAGCGTATGCGGTCTGTATTAATAATACATTGATTTGCTCTCTCTGTGAATACGATTTGTACGTCCGGTGAAGAGTTTTTTTCTTGCATTTGTCTGCAAATACCTTCCATCAGTTCATTAATGTCAGTTTGCGCAAATGTGAATTCCATAGTACCGGCTTCGATTTTGGAAAGATCCAGAATATCGTCTATCAGTTGCAATAATAAGATATTGTTGCTGGAGATTATTTTCACGAACTCCTGTTTCTCTTCTTCCTCCTCTGTTTGGCAAACCATTTCGGAAAATCCTACAATTGCGTTTAGTGGGGTTCGTATTTCATGGCTCATATTAGCTAGAAAGGCAGATTTCAGTCGATTGGATTCTTCGGCTTTTTCCTTTGCCTCTTGCAACATTCTGTTCATTTTTAGTTTTTCTGTGATGTTTTCAAAACGAAGTAATCCGCCAATAATTTCAGTTTCTTTTTCGTCGCCAAAAACGGGAGTTGCGGTCACTTCAAAATCTACATCGTCTACTCTGATTGTATGTCGGATTATTTTGCCTTGTTCGATTGCTTTCTTGAAAGCACATTGTCCACATGGTTCATTACGAAGTGCACTGGTCTGATAGCAAATTTTTCCCGGTATGTATCGTCTTCCTTTTACCAGGCTGGCGATTTGTCTTGTTTCTTCCCATTGCACCCGGTAATTTTTATCAATATAGATAAGCCCGAAGTCAATACTTTTTAGAGCTAGTTTCTGCTTCTTCAATGCTTTTTCCAGTTCTTCTTTGGCTGCAACCAATTCTCTTTCATAATTCTTGAGTTGAGTGATCTCCCATCGGGTTGCCAGTAGCCATCTTTTTTCCCCTTCCCATGAAATAATTGATTTTACAGCAATCGTATCATGGGTGATTCCATCGGGAGTGATATATTTTTCTTCTTTGCGGTATACTTTGCCTTCTTGTACGAGTTCTTTGTCGATATTCCGGTATTTTTCTCCTCTTTCTTCTCCGTATATTTCGTAGTCAGTATGTCCGATGGCTTCTTCACTACTGATACCGGATTGAACGGCTGATTCTTTATTCCAGTAATAGTATCGGAAATCATTTGCAATGTCTTTTACGAAGATCGGAAAAGGAAGGTTGTCGAGAATATCAAAAGAAAAACGATAGGAATGATTGGTCTTTTTAATCGTTTTGTGTAATTTGTGGATTCTATATAATAAAATGCTGATGATAAGGAGTAAAATAATTACTAGTAAATAATTATAACCCCAAGGTACTTCACCAATCCAGAAAATTAACAAAATATTGTTTGCCATAAAATGTTTGATATAAATAGGGTGTAAAGATATGAATTGTTCTTTAACTATCAAAAAGATAATACATAAATCTATTATTTTTCAATGTTACATTGTGAGGATGTAATAAAATATAATGTGTAGAATGTGGGTGTATGGTATCTTATAATTCCTATATAGTATGATATTTAGAGTGATGTTGAATCTTTTTTTTAGAGGTAAAATGTATTAAAATATTAAATGATGTCTCATGAACTAAAATCATTTCTAATTTGTTTTAATAGCGCTGGAGTATTTTCTATTTTTGTTCATCTAAATTAGTTTTGATAGAGTCAAAATAAAACAATCATTTAATTACGTATGCTGATAACCATTATTATTCTCGTTCTTTCGGCTGTCTTTTTCGTGAACGGCAAGGTTCGTTCGGATATTGTGGCGCTATGTGCGCTGATAGCCTTACTTGTTTTTCAGATATTAACTCCTGACGAGGCACTCTCCGGTTTTTCCAATTCGGTAGTCATTATGATGATCGGATTGTTTGTTGTAGGAGGGGCTATTTTCCAGACGGGACTGGCAAAAATGATTAGTTCCCGAATTCTTAAACTTGCGGGAACCAGTGAGATCCGGTTGTTTTTATTGGTGATGTTGGTGACTTCTGTCATTGGCGCGTTTGTTAGTAACACAGGTACGGTGGCATTGATGCTTCCTATTGTTGTTAGTCTGGCGATGAGTGCCGGCATGAATCCCAGCAGGCTGTTGATGCCGTTGGCTTTTGCAAGTAGTATGGGAGGTATGATGACTCTGATTGGTACTCCGCCGAACCTTGTGATACAGAATACGTTGACTTCCGCCGGACTTGAGCCGCTTTCTTTCTTCTCTTTCCTGCCTGTCGGCATTGTCTGTGTAATTGTCGGTACACTGGTTCTGATGCCGCTTAGTAAATGGTTTCTTTCTAAAAAAGGACAGAAAGATGATAATAAACGTTCGGGCAAGTCATTGAAACAGTTGGTTAATGAATATGGACTTTCCAGTAATTTGTTTCGTTTACAGGTGATAAAAGATTCACGGCTTTTGGGGAAGACAATAATCGATCTGGATATTCGTCGTAAATATGGTTTGAATATTATGGAAGTTCGTCGTGGTGATGCATCGCAACATCGTTTTCTGAAAACGATTACTCAAAAGTTTGCTGCACCGGACACGATGTTAGAAGTAGAGGATATTTTGTATGTGACTGGGGACTTTGATAAGGTGCAACTCTTTGCGGAAGATTACCTGCTGGAGATCTTGGGCGACCATGCAACGGAAGAAACAAAAAGTACGACTAATTCGCTTGATTTTTATGATATCGGTATTGCTGAAATAGTATTGATGCCATCTTCTAATTTGATAAACCAGACAATTAAAGAAGCTGGTTTCCGTGATAAGTTTAATGTGAACGTATTAGGGGTTCGTCGTAAAAAGGAATATTTATTGCAAGATTTGGGGAATGAGCGTATTCATAGTGGTGACGTGCTTTTGGTGCAAGGAACATGGAATAATATAGCCCGTCTTAGCAAGGAAGATGCTGATTGGGTTGTTTTGGGGCAACCTTTGGCGGAAGCGGCTAAAGTTACGTTAGATTATAAAGCTCCGGTAGCAGCTGCTATTATGGTGTTAATGGTGGCAATGATGGTTTTTGATTTCATTCCGGTAGCTCCGGTTACAGCCGTTATGATAGCGGGTATATTGATGGTGCTTACGGGATGTTTCCGCAATGTGGAAGCGGCTTATAAAACGATCAACTGGGAAAGTATTGTATTGATCGCTGCCATGCTTCCTATGTCTCTGGCATTGGAGAAAACGGGAGCTTCGGAATATATTTCCAATACATTGGTGAACGGTTTGGGATCATACGGACCGATTGCATTGATGGCAGGTATTTATTTTACGACTTCGTTGATGACGATGTTTATTAGTAATACGGCTACCGCTGTTTTGCTTGCTCCGATTGCTTTGCAAAGTGCCATACAGATTGGAGTCAGTCCGGTTCCTTTCCTGTTTGCCGTGACGGTAGGTGCAAGTATGTGTTTTGCTTCTCCGTTCTCTACGCCGCCTAATGCCTTGGTGATGCCTGCCGGACAATATACCTTTATGGATTATGTAAAAGTAGGATTGCCATTGCAGATTATTATGGGAATCGTGATGATTTTTGTATTGCCATTGATTTTCCCCTTTTAGTCTTTGATTTTTATCTTGTCAGTGGGGGAGATGAAAGAAATAGAGATTTGTAGCGCTGAATCTTTGTCTTTTTATGAAGAGTTGCATATTTCCATGCAACTCTTTTTTTGCTGTATACTATTGAATAAATAGTATTAAAATTTTAATATTCAACGATATAACTAACTGTCTTCTAATATAAATAATTAGAGTGAGGCGCTTTAAAAGATGTTAACTGCAAATCGGAAAATGCAATGTAATCTGTATAATGTTTATAAATACAATTATCTTTGTGCGTCATTGCTGATTATTGATTAGTAGTGATTTATGTTTTTCGCAAATAAAACAAACTAAAGCATTAAAAGATTATGAAACAGAACATTGCAAAAGTATTCACTTTCTCGTTGTTGGCGTCTTCCATCAGTTTTATCAGTTGTGTTGATAATGAGAAAAACCTGTTTGATGCAGATCAACTGAAGCAAATTTACGAAGAAACTTTTCCTGTAAAAAACATCGATCTTGATGGTGATTGGACAGTGTCACGAAGTGTGATAGCGTGTGTGTCAGTTAATGGAGATCAGGGAGTAGATTATAAGATACAAATATTTGATGCCGATCCATTAAGTCCGGGAAGTACAGCAAAACTCTTAGCGGAAGGAACTGTCAATCAAAGTACGACTTTGAATGTGGTGATGGATTGTGCAACAGCGCTTGATAAGGTGTTTGTTGCACGCATAGATGAGCACAAACGTTATCTGGTTCAACCGGCAGCGATTGAAAACGGCACAGTGACAGCGCATTTAGGAGACGCACATTATATATGGATATACAGGAGCACAACGTCTCATGTTGAATACAGGGAATGCTAGTACCCCTCTGACCGATATATACATTCTTGAAGTGAACGTCAAACTTAAGAATACAATATCTGTCCCTAGTGTGACAGATGGCTTAGACTTCTTCATTGCTTATCAGGGGATAGGTCAAAAGAGAACGGAAATCCATTTGACTCATTTTAATTCGGCTACGGCGAATGGCCAATTAGCAGATAATGAAGTGCTCGAAGTAATCAAGGCAGTTAATAATACTTGGGCTCTTTGCGTTCCTGATAAATTTGTTTATCCAACAGAAACAACAGTGATAACGAATGCATATTCTAAATTTGCAGATTGGGCACACGATCAGAGCTCAACCACAGATTGGTATAAGACTGTTAGTAGTGACAAGGTGATTCAGTACTAAACTTTTCGTCATCTCTACACTTTTTACATAAAGTTTTAGAATCCCTGATTATACTGACGATTGTTTGTGTAATCAGGGATTTTGCTATCTCACATGTTTTGTTATTTTTCTCTGTTAGCAAGCAAAAACCTTTAAAATGCTGAAAATTTTGCTTGTTTTGTACAAAAGCACCGTGTTTCTCATTGAAAAGCATCGTTATATTTGTGAAAAACATAAGGATAAAGTAAGCAAAAGATGCGGATAATGTCACCAAAAGCTATGGATAGAGTAAGCAAACCATTGGGATAGTGTCGCTATGTCGTAAATATTGTTAGTATTTTCTACTTTCCTTCCATTGATTTTTCTATTTCGGTCTTTGATAATGATAAATAGAAAAGAATAAAAGGGAACTTTATTGGTATAGATAATATCTCTTTGGTGGTAAAAAGGCTCACCCGCAATTTCTTGGGGGTAACTATTTGTAGCTTTCTTTAAAGTGATTACTTTTGTAATATGACAGAAGCAGCATTAATATCTTTAGCTCAAATAGTATTACCAAGCGAAGTCCTTTCCTCGTTTGATATAACTAAGGTAGAAAGTACCGATACCGAGATTAACATTCATCTTGATGAAAAGATGTACGATACTTTACGTAATGATGTTCACTTTGAATCCAAAGGTTTTATTCCTGCGGTTTCCATCACCGATTTCCCCATCCGCGACCACAAAGTAATCCTTTTGCTCCGACGCCGTAAATGGGTTGATATTCGTACCGGCAAGAGTTTTATTCTACCTCTTAAAATAGCCGCCGAAGGCACCCGCTACTCCAAGGAGTTTGCGGCTTTTTTAAAAGAAACGTATGGACACATCCCCGGTGACCTGCCGTACGCTTGATGATTTCTATCATATTGACGCATCTACCTTTGAGAAGCAATACAAGGATGTGCTAAGCGGTTATCGTAATTGGGAAGAGTTGAGCCATGCGGAAGAGTGGCTTGTCTTTCCTGAGAACATTGGACCTAATCTGGCTATTGACGAGACTTCCCTGTCGAATGGCGACCTTTATACAATAGTAACCAACAGGGACAGGCATGGTCGTGAGATGTGCCTTGTCGCCATTGTTGCAGGGACGAAGTCAGAGACGGTCATAGCGGCTTTACGCCATATTCCCGAACACCTGTTGGACAGTGTAGAAGAAGTGACACTTGATTTATCGGACTCAATGCGTAAAATAGTCCGCTCCTGTTTCCGCAAGGCATCTCGTGTAATAGACCGGTTCCACATCCAGAAATTAGCTTGCGATGCAGTGCAGGAAATGCGTATCAAACTCCGCTGGGACGCAATCCAGGAAGCCAATGATGAGATGGAAGAAGCAAAGCAGAAAGGGGAATCATATGTGCCTATGAGATATGAAAATGGAGATTCAAAGAAAGAACTGTTGGCAAGAAGCCGCTATCTGCTGTTTAAATCCTCCGAAAAATGGACCCCAGCACAAAAACAAAGAGCCAAAATTCTTTTTAAGGAATATCCGGAATTGGGACAGGCGTATGGATTATGTCATTCACTCAGAATGATTCTTGCCAAAAATACAATCAAAGATGCGGCAAGATTGAGTATGGCTAAATGGTATAATAAAGTGGAAGAGGCAGGCTTTCATGCTTTCAATGTAATTGCAGCAACCTTCTATGAACATTATGATGATATTCTTAACTTTTATAATAAAAGATCCTCTAATGCGGCGGCTGAATCCTTTAATGCGAAAATCAAACAATTCAGAACCGCATTAAGAGGAGTAGTGGATGAGAAATTCTTCCTCTTTAGACTGGCTAAGATTTATGCATACCCCCAATGATTATCGGGTGAGCCGGTAAAAATCTTGATGATGTATCAAAAAGTGTATATATCGTGCCTGATTATAGAATAACGATTTGAGCAAATTCCTCTACAGTGGCAGAAACTCTTTATTCCAATAAAAGGGAGGAAAGAAACGATTCCTGGTAGATTAAGAATTACAAAGTGTCAATGGTGACTTTTTGTAAACTATAGTTTCTATAAGATAGGTTTCATCAATTGTTAAGGCATTTTTCTCTCTGTCTCAATTATATATTTTAATTCTTTGTAACTATGAAGAGACAAAGAATAGTAGCTATGTTGAATAATAGTTGCTTGATGGCATAGCACGATAGAACTTCCGTAATGTACAAATCAAGCGATTTAAGTTTATTCAACCTTAAATCGCTTTTCTCCGCATCACTACTATCTGATCGAATCGCTTTTGTGACGGAGTGCCAACTATAATTTCCTTTGGAGAGAATCGCTTATCGAACTCATTAGCAGCTGATTTATCGACCTGATATATTTCATCTTCTATGTAACGTCCTTTAGCGTTGGCTAAAGCATTATCATATAATTCATAAACATGAAGAGCAGTAGCATACATATTATCTTCGGTGCGAATCCCTAATGTTTCAGCAGGAATGAATCCTTGCCGGAGGTAATAATCCGGATCACCGCAAAGTAAAATGGCACGAAATCCCATATCGAAAGCTCGTTCTTTGGGTAGCGCAATCATTTTTCTTCCAATACCTTTCTGTTGATATTCGGGAAGAACAGAAATGGGCCCCAGACTCAATACTTCATATTGGTTACCGTCATCCGCCATGATAAATGATTTAAGGCAGACCACATTGCCGACAATCTTGCCATTAAGTTCTGCAACAATATCGAGTTCCGGTACAAACTTTGGATGGTTGCGCATGATATGAAGGAGATAATGTTCGTCACATCCCGGAGAAAAATGATTCCAAAAGGCTTCCCGTGTGACATTTTCGGTTTCATTATAATCCGAAGGTTGCTCAATTCTAAGTTTTATATCCATCTTATTTCAAATATATAGTTGCACAAATATAGAGAACAAAATTCGAATATTTACCTCTTTGAGGACGAATCTGTACATTATAGCAAGATGAGACAAAAACTCCTGCTACAAAGTTTGAATATACACTAGTATCAGGAGCTTTGTGTATTGATGCATCAAGATTGTAGAGAATTAAACCTTGTTCATATTTTGCGTGTACAGACTATCGATGATACCGTCGGACAGTCCGATGGTAGGAACAATAACATCGGCCCGGTCTGGTTTCAACTTATATTGTTTCATACTGAAAGAGAACTGTTTAAATTTTCTGCAGAAATATCAATGCGAGATGTAATCGTCATAACGATATTATTACGAACTTATTACAATGTTTATTTGTTATTTTTATATATCAGTAGAAACACTTATATTCGCAAAAGTATTGAAACAGACTCGGTTAAAAAATATAGAATTTATGAAAACAATGAATTATTCCCTTATTCGCATTCTCTTTGCACTTGTAATAGGATTGGTGCTCGTTATTTGGCCAAATGCGGCTGCCAGCTATATTGTCATTACAGTTGGTGTTGCCTTTTTGATTCCCGGTGTTATCAGCCTTTTTGGTTATTTCGGCCGGAAAAGACAGGAAGGTGAAGCGGCTCCCCGTTTCCCGATAGAAGGAATCGGCAGTTTGTTATTTGGACTTTGGCTGATTGTGATGCCTGAATTCTTTGCAGATGTTCTGATGTTTTTATTGGGATTTATCCTGATAATGGGAGGAGTGCAACAGATTGCTTCTTTATCGATGGCACGTCGGTGGATGCCCGTTCCGGGAGCGTTTTACCTGGTTCCTTCATTGATTCTTATTGCGGGTATCATCGCTTTGTTTAATCCGACAGGAGCACGTAATACTGCATTTATAATTATTGGTGTGAGTAGTTTGGTTTATTCGCTTACCGAATTAATCAACTGGTTCAAGTTTACCCGTCGTCGTCCGAAGACTCCGGTGGTACATGACGATGATGATATTGAGGATGCAAAGATAATCGAATAAAAAAGAAAAAATAGTAGGTAATGTTGTTATGTCTCTGAAAAAGAGTATCTTTGTGGTATAATAAAAACAAATGTATGAAGCCTGAAAAGAAACAAAGCAAATCTTCTTCTTTCTTTCAAAAAGTATTGGAGGACAAGAAAGCGATAAGGAAATGTATACAGGAGGGTGGAGACTTGAAAAAAATAGCCAAAGAGCGTGACATCAAATTCTCAACTCCCGTATGAATTCTGTAAGGAATCAGATTGGAACTACTCATTTATAACGATAAGCGGTGTAAAATACATCGCTTATTTTGTTGATTACTCTGTATATCACCCGGATTTTGACGAAGTATATACTTTTAATTTTGAACCGGAAGAATCAACTCCTCATCCTATTGATCCAAAGATAGCGGCAACAATTGTTACGATCTTACAAGAATTCTTTCAAAGTAAAGAAAGAGCAATGATTCTTGTATGCGATAATATTGATGGAAAAGAAAATAAAAGAAATAGATTGTTTAGTCGGTGGTATACTAATTTTAAAACCAAAGATATTCTAAAATTTGATGCTTCGGCTACTACTGAAGAGTATCAATTATATGTTTCTATCTTGTTAAGTTCTTCCCATCCTCGAAAAGAAAAGTTGATTGCGGCTTTTTATGAGTTAGTTAAAAATGAATTTTATCCTGTTGAATAAAAAAGAAGAGGACTGCTTCACAGCACCCCTCCCCGCAAACTTAAAACAACCAACAAAAGAAATAGATAATTTCATAACGGTGAACTGTGAGTGGTAAACGGTAAATGCGTTGCAGTGCAATTGGTTCACCGTTCACCGTTTATCGTTCACCGTTCTTTTTTTCTATCTCACAAATAACAGTTCCCTGTATTTCGGAAGCGTCCACATCTGGTTGTCAACAATGAGTTCCAACTTATCGATGTGGTAGCGGATTTCTTCCAGTGCCGGAACGATCGTGTCGTGGTAGGCAATGGCTTTTTCCCGTTCGCTTTCTATCTTGTTCGCAACCTTACGAGCTTCAATCATTGCATCTACATGCTCCTTGATGAAGGCTGTGCGGTCGGCAATCTCTTCAATAAGTTCCAGGTTTTTAGCAGACAATTTCGCTGCCTTTTCTGCCGGGAAAAGAGATTGCATCTTATAGACATTATTAATTAAATCCGTTTGATATTGAGTGGCCACCGGAATGATATGGTTCATAGCCAAGTCACCCAATACACGCGCCTCGATCTGAATCTTCTTCGTATACGTTTCCCATTTCACTTCGTTGCGGGCTTCCAGTTCTTTCTTTGTCATTACACCGGTAGCTTCGAACATGGCAATGGTTTCCGGTTTCAGGTAGTTATCGAAGATAACAGGAACACTGGTTTCGCAATCCAGTCCACGACGGGCTGCTTCTTTCTTCCATTCGTCGCTGTAACCATTGCCGTCAAAATGAATCGCTTTACATTCCTTGATATATCCACGGATAATTTCGAGAATGGCAGACACTTTAGGTTCTCCTTTTTCAATCAAAGCATCCACATCTTTCTTAAACTTCACCAATTGGTCTGCTACGGCAGAGTTCAATGCAATCATGGCAGACGCACAGTTTGCCTCGGAACCTACGGCACGGAACTCAAAACGGTTTCCGGTGAAAGCAAAAGGAGAGGTACGGTTACGGTCAGTATTATCAATCAACAATTCGGGAATCTGCGGAATATCCAACTTCATTCCCTGTTTGCCGCTAAGACTAATTAAATCATCTTTCGTACTGTTTTCAATGTGATCCAATACCTGCGACAATTGCTTCCCTAGGAAAGAGGAGATGATGGCAGGAGGTGCCTCATTAGCTCCCAGACGATGGGCGTTGGTAGCGCTGGAGATAGAAGCTTTCAACAATCCGTTATGATGATAAACTGCCATCAATGTGTTTACGACGAAGGTAACAAAACGCAGGTTATCTTCCGGAGTCTTACCCGGTCCCATTAATAAAATGCCCGTGTCAGTTCCCAAAGACCAGTTGTTGTGTTTACCCGATCCGTTGACGCCCTTAAAAGGTTTTTCATGAAGCAGTACGCGGAAGCCATGACGGCGACTTACCTTACGCATCAATGACATAATCAGTAAGTTATGGTCGTTAGCAAGGTTACACTCTTCAAAGATGGGGGCTAACTCGAACTGGTTCGGGGCAACCTCGTTGTGACGGGTCTTAACAGGAATACCCAGCTTTAACGCTTCAATTTCGAGGTCCTTCATGAAAGCGGCTACGCGGGTGGGGATAGCACCGAAGTAGTGGTCCTCCAACTGCTGGTTTTTGGCACTGTCATGTCCCATCAAAGTACGACCGGTCATTAGTAAGTCCGGACGTGCGGCATACAATCCTTCGTCTACCAGAAAGTATTCCTGTTCCCAGCCCAAGTAAGCAACTACTTTTTTCACTTCCGGGTTGAAGTAACGACATACGTTTACAGCAGCTTTATCTACAGCCCGCAATGCTTTCAGCAAGGGAGCTTTATAGTCGAGAGCTTCGCCGGTATATGCGATAAACACAGTTGGGATGCAAAGCGTATCATCTACAATGAAAGCAGGTGATGAGGGGTCCCATGCGCTGTAACCACGGGCTTCGAATGTGTTACGGATACCGCCATTCGGGAAAGAAGAAGCATCCGGTTCCTGTTGTACAAGCAGTTTACCTGTGAATTCTTCCATCATACCGCCTTTGCCGTCATGTTCAACGAAAGCATCATGTTTTTCAGCTGTACCCTCGGTCAGCGGTGCGAACCAGTGCGTATAATGAGTAACACCCATTTCGATGGCCCATTTCTTCATGCCGGCAGCTACCTCGTCGGCAATACTGCGATCTAGCGGAGCACCGTTGTCAATGGCGTCAATCAGTGCATTGTATACCTTGCTGGGAAGGTATTTGAACATCTTCTCCTTGTTGAATACATACTTGGCGAAATACTCCGAAGGACGTTCGGCAGGTGTTGCTACCTCAACAGCTTTCTTTTTGAAAGCTGTCTCTACTACTCTGAATCTAAGTTTTGACATAATACCTGATTTGATTTGTTGTTAAATATGTTAGAGTAAATAATTACTTTGTTATGTGGTTCCCGGAAAGGCGATCAAACCTGTCCGGAAGTTTTTTCTGTGATTAGCGGGGTAGTGATTAGTAGTAAGTTGTGCGCAGCTGTCTTTCACTAATCACTAAACCGTTCATCACTAAATTAGTTGTAAGCAGATTCTCCGTGTTCGTAAATATCAAGACCTTCTTCTTCGATACGTGCCGGAACGCGAAGTCCGTGAATCTTATCAAGCGTTTTGAAAATGATGAATCCCATGCCTGCTGCCCATGCACCTACTACCAATGCTCCGAATATTTGTGCACCGAGGAACCCGAAACCGTAGCCATAGAATAAACCTTCACTGGTGGAGAACAAACCTGTAAGAATAGTTCCTAAAAAACCACAAACACCATGTACAGAAGATGCACCTACCGGATCGTCTATTTTTAAAACCTTGTCAATGAAGTCAACGGAGAATATCATTACGACACCACATATTGCACCTATTAAGGCTGCTCCTGCAGGAGATACTGCGTCACATCCTGCTGTGATGCCTACCAGCCCTGCCAAGATACCATTCAGTGTCAATGACAGGGAAGGTTTTCCATATTTCATCCAGCTCACCAACAGAGCGAAGAAACCACCGGCACAAGCTGCCAGATTCGTTGTCAGGAATACGTGGGAGATGGCGATAGCATCGGCTTCGGTTGCTGCTGCCAATTGAGAACCGGGGTTGAACCCGAACCATCCGAACCAAAGAATGAATACGCCTAGTGCGGCAATAGTTAGGCTATGGCCTGGGATAGCTTTTGATTTGCCGTCTTTACCATATTTACCGATACGGGGGCCAAGAATGGCGGCACCTACCAAAGCAATCCATCCACCTACAGAGTGAACGACCGTAGAACCGGCAAAGTCATGGAAGGTGGTTCCGAAGAGACTCATCATGAAAGAACCTTCTTCACCGTTCATCAACCAGCCTCCGCCCCATGTCCAGTGACCGGATATCGGATAAATCAGTACACTGATAAAGATGGTGTAGACGATATACATAGAGAATTTTGTACGTTCTGCCATGGCTCCCGATACAATTGTAGCTGCTGTCGCACAGAATACGGTTTGGAATATGAGGAATCCTTCGGTTGGCAGACCATTATCAATGAAAGAAAGGTCGAAGAAGTGGGGCATTCCGATGAATCCGCCTGCGCCGAACATCAATCCGAAACCGATAAACCAGTATAGTAAAGAGCCGAACATGAAGTCTACAAAGTTCTTCATCAGAATGTTGGCAGTATTTTTCACTCTGGTAAAACCTGCTTCTACTAATGCAAATCCCGGCTGCATGAAGAATACGAGCATTGCTGCAAGCAACATCCATACAGTATTTAATCCAAGAGCTAATTCACCAACCGTATCGGGAGCTGCTGATGCTTCTTCGGCAGGAGCGGTAACGACTTCGGTAATTGTTTCTGTAACTGCTGCAACTGTATCGGCAGCGGCCGTGTTTTGTGCCGACATATCAGTAGTAAAACAGCACAAAATGAATATAGTAGTGGCTATCCACAGCTTTACGAAGCTATGGCTTTTATATTTTGTATCCATAATAGTATAATCTTATTTAACGTTCTTGTTCTGCATTGTAGAGGGCTATGTCACCACGTTCGGCAGTGCGTATGCGGATAGCGTCTTCGATAGGAATGACGAAAATACGTCCGTCACCGATTTCTCCGGTCTGTGCAGCTTTGATGATAGCCTGCACTGTTTTCTCGGTATTCTTGTCGCGCACGACAATAGAGATCAAAATTCGTTCAATGGTGCTGGTGTCATAAACTACGCCACGGTAGATACGTCCTTGCCGTGCTTTTCCAATGCCTCTTACATCGTAATAAGAGAACCATTCGATGTCCGCTTCGAGTAGGGCGTCTTTTACGTCCTCGAATTTGGTTTTACGGATGATAGCTTCAATCTTTTTCATATACCTTAAATATTAGTGTGTCCTGTAAAAGAAAGAGGTATAGGGTAGCGGCAGCCATAGCAGGTTACCATACAACAAACCGATAAAATCTAAACTCTAACTACCTTTTCTAATCCCTATACGCTCTTTGTATTGTAAATTCTCTCTCTTAAAAACTTAGTCCGAAAGCAAAGTAGGCTCCTTCAGTGCGTGGGTTCACTGTTACTTTGGCAAATGTCGGTACGGAGAAGGAATCTGTGATTTTAATCTCCTTGGATGCTCCGAGACTGATGTCTGTTACGCAGAATCCACTGGTATAGCCATTATAAAAAGTCGTTTCCCAAGGAACCATACCTAAATCTACTGTCCAGTCGAGACCTCCCAATTTGAAAGGTGCGCTAAGTGCGAGGTAAGAAGAATAAGCTCTTTTGCCGTTTTCTTTCACACCGTCGGCACCTGCAAAGTTTGTGTACCAGTTGACGGCTAGCGGACCGAAATCATATCCCACTTGTGCTTCAAATACATGTGCTGTAGAATAGGCCCCATATTGGAAATACTTATTGGTTGTATAAATCTCCTTTCCGTATTCATCTACATCCCCTGTATATGTTTTATCAAACCAATAATCCGTTATTGAAACACTAAATCCACCAATTGAATAACCGATAGTTAAGTCAAACTCTTTTGCATCTTTGGATTCAACTCCTACTGATCCCCATGCTCCGAGTGATAAACCTTTGTAAGAGATTCCCAGTGAAGGCTGGACGCTAACTCCGCCTAAATTCTGACCGCGCCAGATGTAACCACTTACCAAATCTGCCCCAACGGAAGCTTCTACCTTATCTTGTGCCATCATTGTAGACGGGACAAGTCCTGACAGTAATAATGCTACTGTTATTACCCCCAATTTGTTGTTAATCGTCGTTTTCATCGTCTTTTTACCTTTAAAAGTTAGAAAAATGTGGATGTACGGTCCATTTGTTATATAGTAGCGCGCAAAATACTATCGTTTTTTATAGATAACTGATTATGGATAACTGATCCTGCAGGAATGATGATGTCCGTTTAATGGGGGCATGTTGAACTTTCTATTTCCCGCTATCCATTATTCATTCAATCAGAGCCAGTTTTTTATTCTTCTCATCGCTTCGATACAGTCGTTGCGTTCGCCGAATGCAGTTAAACGGATATACCCTTCACCGCTTGGCCCGAAACCTACACCGGGAGTACCGACCACATTGGCTTCATACAACATCTGTTCGAAGAATCGCCATGAAGAAAGTCCGTTCGGAGTTTTCACCCACAAGTAGGGAGCGTTGACGCCGCCGTATACTTTCAGTCCTGTGGCTTCCAATCCTTCCTTCATGATTTTTGCGTTGGTCATATAATAGTCGATTGTTTTCTTAATCTGTGCCTTGCCTTCTGCACTGTAAACGGCTTCTGCTGCCCGTTGGGTAATATAAGAAGTGCCGTTAAACTTAGTACACTGGCGACGGTTCCACAATCTGTTGAGTGGTATGCGATCGCCTTCCAGAGTGGCGGCAGTGAGCTCTTTCGGAACCACGGTATATCCGCAGCGTACTCCTGTAAATCCTGCCGTTTTTGAAAAACTACGGAATTCAATCGCGCACTTTTTAGCTCCCTTAATCTCATAGATAGAGTGGGGGACATTCTCGTCCTGGATATATGCCTCGTAAGCGGCATCGAACAGAATCAGTGTATCGTTTGCCAAGGCATAATCCACCCACTTTTTCAGTTCCGGTTTGGTTAAGGTGGTCCCTGTCGGGTTGTTCGGATAACAGAGATAAACGATGTCTATCCGTTTGTCCGGAATTTCCGGGATAAAGTTGTTCTCACTTGTGCAAGGCATATAAGTAACGTTGCTCCATTTACCCGTTTCTTCTTCCAATACTCCGGCGCGTCCGCACATAACGTTACTGTCTATGTAAACCGGATAAATGGGATCTGTAACACCTACGCTATTGTCGTGGCGAAGAATATCACCTATATTTCCGGTATCGCTTTTAGCCCCGTCACTGACAAAAATCTCGGATGCCGAGAAATGAATCCCGCGTGGAGCGAAATCGTTCTTTATGATTGCTTCAATCAGAAAATCATATCCCTGTTCAGGACCATATCCGCGGAATGTATCTTTGCCGGCCAGTTCTTCTACCGCTTTATGCATTGCTTCTATACAGGCTGGAGGAAGTGGCTGCGTAACGTCGCCGATACCTAGCCGGATGATGTCCTGTTTGGGATGCGTTATCCTGAAAGTATTTACCTTTTTCGCTATATCCGAGAATAAATAACTTCCCGGTAATTTTAAAAAATGCTCGTTTACTAATGCCATATTGTTATTGTTTTAAGTTTCTATTACTATTCATTCTCAACTCTCCATTCTCAACTCTCAATTTCTTCAACAATTTCCCCATCGAAAACCTTAGTTGCCGGTCCGGTCATTAATATATGTCCGGAGGTTTCATCCCATTCGATGGTAACTGTCCCTCCATCCATTATCACATCACTTTTTCTTCCTGCAAGTCCGTTGATGAAGGCGGCTACTGCTGTGGCGCAGGCACCTGTCCCGCAAGCTTGAGTAATTCCCGATCCTCTTTCCCACACTCTCATCCGTATGGTGTCTTTACCGACGATCTGTGCAAACTCTACATTCGTTCTGTCGGGAAAGAGAGGATGATTCTCCAGTTCAGGACCGATTTCCGGCAGATTAATTCGGGTAATGTCATCAACAAATGTGACGAGATGTGGATTACCCATTGATACTTTAGTAGATTGGAAAGGATATTTCTTTCCCCAATCAATCTCTCCTGTTTCTTGCGGACTGCCCATATCTACGGTGACTGTACTGACTGTTTTTCCCTCTACCTGCAATTTCAGAATTTTAATTCCCGATAGTGTATCCAAAGTTATTTCTGTTTTATCAGTCAATCCGTATTCATATACATATTTGCCTACGCAGCGGCTACCATTGCCACACATCATTGCTTCCGAACCGTCGGCATTGAAAATACGCATACTGAAATCCGCTTTATCAGAGACACCAATCAATATAAGTCCATCGCTTCCGATTCCTGTATGAAACTTGCTCCATTCGATTGCCTTCTTTTCAGGGTCTGCTATCGGATATCTGGTCGTGTCTACATATATGTAGTCATTTCCTGCTCCATGCATTTTAGTGAACTTAATTCTTGTTGTCATTTTGATTGGTATTTGTTGGTTGTTGTATCCTTTTGTTTTATTACAATGCAAAGATATGACTTTTTGCTTTATATTTTATTGAAAAGTATGTCTAATCTCTATTAATTTTCTGTGAACTTATAATTGCCTTTCATACGGCTATGTTTAGTTATAATTTGGAATTATATATATTCATATATTAATAAACTGTTATTTGAGCGAATCGCTTTGCATATTCTTTCATAATATATGAAGAATATTTAGTCCTGATAATCCATAAAACCAGTTATAAAAACAAGAAATATATCTTTTTTCTTTTGACGATATGAAAGTGAAAATCCTTATTTCTCTATCATATTGTTCGCGGAGTGTTTTGAAGAACCTTTTTCTGTATTCATTGTTTTAGCACTATCATTAATATAAAAACGTAGCGATATGAATATAGAGAAACAATTAGAAACAGCAGTTAAAACCAACCATCTGGTGTTGGTGGTGTTCTATGCCGATTGGTCCCCTCATTATGAGTGGATAGGGCCTGTGCTTCGAACTTACGAAAAGAGAACTGTGGAATTGATTAGAGTGAATGCAGAAGAGAATAGAACAATTGCCGATGCGCATAATGTAGAAACAGTACCGGCTTTCCTTCTATTGCATAAGGGGCATGAACTTTGGAGGCAGGTAGGAGAGCTTACGGTAGAAGAATTAAAAGAGGTATTGGATGATTTTCAATGAATTGTCTGTAATCTTTTATTGGTATTCATAAAAAGGACTCTTTTCTTTTTTCGTTAAAAGATTGATATTTCTAAAGTGTTGGTATTAAGAGTATTATAGAAGAGCATTTTTTCATTTAAAGAAACGGGTGTTTCCTTTTAAAGGAAACACCCGTTTGACACCGAGAAACAATCTGTTTCTTTTAAAGGAACATTCCGTTTCTTTAAAGCCGGATATTAAATTCTTTAATATGTGAATATTTTTTCTTATTGAAGCTTTTTAAGTTCTTCTTGTAAGATGACCGGTTCGTTAGTGGTGATGAAATCTACCTTTTGCTCGATCAGCCATTTCATATCTTCTACTTCGTCTACTGTCCATACGTTGACTTTCAAGCCGAAGTCGTGAGCTTCTTTGATCCATTCGGGGTGTTTCTTAATCACTCCCATGTGATAGTCCAGACCGGCAGCACCCAGTTCTTTCAGCTCTTTGGGAGACAATTCTCCGTTAAGGTAATATACCGGAGTACCGGCAGGAGCCAGACGGATAAACTCTTTCATGGCATGTAGAGAGAACGTGATATATTCCATACGGTTTTCCAGTCCCATTTTCTTCACCATGGCAACGATTCCTTGCACCGCTTTAGTCTCACGTTTCTTGTTGCTATGTGCTTTCAGTTCGAGAATCAATTGGGTTTTACAGTTTTTTCCGGTTTCCAGATACTGTTCCAGGCTGGGTAAGTTTTCTCCGTTGGATAATTTTAGTCCGGTCAGTGCATCACCTTTGGAATATTCCATCGGCCTCATCTTATATACAGGATCATGGTTAACCACTAATTTATTATCCTTCGCGATCCATACGTCAAATTCTGAACCGTAACAACCGATGGAGTCTGCTTTTAGAAGTGATGAAATACTGTTCTGCGATGATCCCGGAGTTTTCCAGAAACCGCGGTGAGCTATCACTTTTGTCTGTGCCTGCATGCAGCAAGCAGCCATTAGAAAGGCAGAAGCCATCATCATTTTTTTTAAATTCATTTGTTTGATCTTTTAAAAGTTTGATAGATTTAATTGGGTTTGGCCTCAAAATTATAAAAAAGATAACGCAAATCAGCCGATAATATGCTAATCTGCGTTAATCCTTGGGATTTTAGAATAGAAATGCTACAAAAGAGTGTCAAAAATAAGACTGTCTGTCATAAAAACATTCTCCGGACACGTCTGATAGTTTGCACAAAAGGAGTTTGTCACTCTTTTATTAATCAGGTATAGGCCTCTTCATGTATTCCTTTCACAGCACGTCCGCTAGGTTCGTTCAGATTTCTGAAAGCGATATCCCATGCCAGTGCTTCTGCTGTGGAGCAGGCTACACTTGGAACACTGGGGACGGTGCGTGCTGCACTTTCACTGGGGAAATGCTCTTCGAAAATGCTACGATAGTAGTACTCTTCTTTGTTTTGTGGCGTATTGATCGGAAAACGTTCGGCAGCATGTTCCATTTGCTCATCGCTCACGGCGGTTGCTGTGATCTCTCTCAATGTGTCAATCCATGAATATCCTACACCGTCACTGAACTGCTCTTTCTGTCTCCAAGCCACACTTTCCGGTAACATATCGGCAAAGGCTTCGCGAACAATTCGTTTCTCAATGTTTTTTCCGGGGCACATTTTAGCTTTCGGGTTCAGGTTCATTGCCACGTCGAGAAATTCTTTATCAAGGAAAGGGACGCGTCCTTCTACTCCCCATGCTGATAAACTTTTATTGGCACGGAGACAATCGTACATGTGCAACTTTGAAAGTTTACGTACTGTTTCTTCGTGAAATGCCTGTGGAGTAGGGGCCTTGTGGAAATACAGATACCCCCCGAAAACTTCATCGGCACCTTCACCGCTCAACACCATTTTGATCCCCATTGATTTAATGACACGAGCCAATAAATACATGGGAGTGGAAGCGCGTACGGTAGTTACATCATACGTCTCGATGAAATAAATTACGTCGCGAACAGCATCCAGACCTTCCTGAACGGTGTAGTTGATCTCATGATGGACGGTACCGATATATTCGGCCACCTCACGCGCTTTAATCAAATCGGGCGCGCCCTTTAGACCGATGGCGAAAGAGTGGAGTTGAGGCCACCACGCATCACTTGCACCATCTGTTTCTATACGCTTTGCCGCATATTTTTTGGCAATAGCAGAGATAACAGAACTATCCAACCCGCCCGAAAGCAACACTCCATACGGTACGTCACTCATTAACTGGCGGTGCACAGCCTCTTCCAATGCCACTTTCACATCCTCGGTTTGTGCATCATTCTCTTTGACGGTTTCATATTCTGTCCAGTCGCGCGAATACCAACGTTTCATTTTTCCCTCCTTACTATAGAAATAATGTCCGGGAAGGAATACTTCATATTCGTCACAAAATCCTTCGAGAGCTTTCAACTCGCTGCCGAAGTAGATTTTTCCCTCTTTATCTTTTCCTATATATAAAGGAATAACCCCTATCGGATCGCGGGCAATTAGAAATTCATCCTTTTCCTCATCATAAAGCACGAAAGCGAAGATACCGCTGATATCTTCCAAAAAATGGATGCCTTTATCTTTGTAAAGGGCAAGAATTACCTCACAGTCACTTCCAGTCTGAAAGTTATATTTTCCCGCATATTTAGCGCGAATATCACGGTGATTGTAAATCTCACCGTTGACGGCGAGCACCTGTTTACGATCGGGAGAGTATAACGGTTGTCCGCCACTCTGCGGGTCGACAATAGAAAGGCGTTCGTGTGCCAGGATGGCACTTCCGCCTACATAGATTCCGCTCCAGTCCGGTCCGCGATGACGGATCTTCTGGGCCATTTTCAGTGCTTTATCTCTTAGTTCTTTCGTTTGAACTTTGATGTTGAGTATACCTGCTATTCCACACATAACTTTAATTTTTAGAGGGGGTAATGTAATCTGTTGATTGTTTATTCGCTATTTCTAAGAAGCTGACTAGTTATTCTTAATTCGTTCCATAATTGTTATCGTTTAGTTCCACAACTGTTTCCCTTTAGTTCCATATCTGTTATCCTTTAGTTCCACAGATATGGAACGAACCGGTAATAGCAATCGAGCTTCTTGTTGTACACTGTTGCAAAACTTATTGTATTAGATAAGCATCAATTTCCGCAGCAGCCTTTCGTCCTCCCGCCATGGCACGTACCACCAGGCTGGCGCCAGTCTCGGCATCACCGGCTAGGAATACATTCTTTGCAAATTTCGGTTGCTCCGGTTTCAGGAATCCCATTGCCAATAATACCATATCAGCTTCGATGACTTCCTTCTTCCCTGTTGGTTTCATCGTGGGACGTCCGCCATCTGCTGCCGGAATCCATTCCACTTCTTCCACTTCTACACCTGTCACTTTTCCATTCTGTCCGAGGAACTGATTGGAAGCCAGGCACCAGCGGCGTGTACAACCTTCTTCATGGCTGGAAGTCGTTTTGAAGACTGCCGGCCATTGTGGCCAAGGAGTAGCCGGATTGTAGCCGACAGGAGGTTTCGGCATGATTTCGATTTGAGTGACACTGACGGCTCCCTGTCTCACACTGGTCCCGATGCAGTCGGAACCGGTATCTCCGCCACCTATCACAAGTACTTTTTTGCCTTTGGCATTCACCAATTTATCTTTCGGGAAAGTCTGTCCTGCCAGAATCCTGTTCTGCTGTGCCAGCATTTCAAGTGCGAAATGGATGCCTTTCAGTTCACGTCCCGGAATACTCAAATCACGTGCAGTCGGTGTTCCGGTACAGATGCAGTAAGCGTCGAATCCTTCCGGCAAATGATTGACGTCTATTTCTACTCCCATTTCAAACAGTATTCCTTCTGCAGCCAATATCTTCATCCGTCGGTCAATCACATTCTTATCCAGTTTGAAATTAGGAATGCCGAACCGTAATAACCCTCCGGGCGCTTCATCCTTATCGAATAAAGTAACGCTATATCCTTTTAAATTCAGCTGATTAGCCACCACCAATCCGGCAGGACCTGCACCAATCACCGCCACTTTCTTTCCGTTTCTTCTCGGCATCTTTACCTGTATATATCCTTCACGAAAAGCCGCTTCCACGATAGCTGCTTCATTCTCGCGAATAGTCACCGGCTGATCGCAGGAAAGTTTCAACACACACGATTTCTCGCAAAGAGCAGGACAAATACGTCCTGTAAATTCCGGAAAATCGCAAGTAGACGACAATACTTCGTATGCCTCCTTCCATTTTCCCCTGTATAATGCATCCTGCCATTCCGGTTGTTTATTTCTTATCGGGCATGCCCAATGACAGAAAGGTACGCCGCAATCCATGCAGCGTGACGCCTGCAATTTACGGCTGTTTGTATTCAAAGTCTGTTCTACCTGACTATAGTCAGCGATTCGCTCGTTTACAGGGCGGTATCCCGCCTCTTGTCGAGGTATATTTAGAAATGCTTTAGGATCTCCCATCTTGTTATTTACTATTTGACGATTTACTATTTACTATTTTTAGACTATCTTGTCATTTGCTATTTGACTATTTACAGACTATACATTCAAATAGTAAATTGTAAATAGTCAAATTGTAAATCTAATAGTCTCTTTGCATGTCTGCAATTTTTTGTTGTAATTTTCTCATCTGTTCCTCCTGCAATACTTTTTTGTATTCGATGGGTACTACTTGGATGAACTGTTCTGCATAATGATTCCAGTTGTCAAGCATGGTACGGGCTAGTTTTGAGCCTGTGTACAGATAATGTTGGCGGATTAGTTCGTGTAGCTCCTTCCGGTAGCTGGCTTCTTCGATGAGTGACAGTTCCACCATTTCCATGTTGCAGAAATAATCGAAGTTGCCATCCTTGTTCCATACATAAGCCACACCGCCACTCATACCGGCTGCAAAGTTACGTCCGGTTTGTCCGAGGACTACCACACGACCTCCTGTCATGTATTCGCAACAATGGTCGCCCACACCTTCCACTACGGCGACTGCACCGGAGTTACGAACTGCGAAACGTTCTCCTACACGACCGTTGATATATACTTCACCGCTTGTTGCTCCATAAAGCAAGGTATTACCGGCAATTGTATTCTTTTCGGCTTCGAAGTTGCTGCGGATAGGAGGCAATACGGAGATGCGTCCGCCGCTCAATCCTTTACCCAGATAATCGTTTGCTTCACCTTCCAGTTTAAAGTTAACTCCCGGTACGAGGAAAGCCCCGAAAGACTGACCTGCCGAGCCTTTGAACTTCACATTCAACGTATGTTCCGGCAATCCTTTGGCACCGTATTTCTTGGCAATCACTCCGGAGAGCATCGCACCTATTGCACGGTCTGTATTGGCAATCGTATATTCTAAAGAAATCTCTTTCTCATGTTCAATAGCTTCCTGTGCCGCATCAATGAGGGTTACATCCTTTACAGTAGAAACACCATGATCCTGATCGATGACATGGCGGATAGCCGCGTTGTTATCAATGCGTGCCAGCAATTTGGTGAAGTCGATTAACGCATGTTTCGGATTCGGGTCGTTGGCAACGGACTTGCGTTCGATCAAGTCTGTGCGTCCGATAATATCATCCATTCTGGTGAATCCCATTTCGGCCAAATGCTCGCGGACCTCCTGTGCCAGGAATGTGAAGAAATTTACCAAATATTCACTACGCCCATGAAAGCGTTTACGTAATTCCTCATTCTGTGTGGCAACTCCCACCGGACAAGTATTCTGATGGCATTTGCGCATCATTACACACCCTAATACAATCAATGCCGAGGTGGCGAAGCCATATTCTTCGGCACCCATTAGCGCCATTAAGATGATGTCACGTCCGGTTTTCAGTTGTCCGTCGGCTTGCAGAACTACTTGCCCACGAAGTCCGTTCAAAACCAATGTTTGCTGTGTCTCGCTCAATCCCAATTCCGGTGAGATGCCCGCATAACGGATAGAAGAAGCCGGAGAAGCACCTGTTCCCCCTTCAGCACCGGAGATGACAATCAGGTCCGCCTTTGCTTTTGCCACCCCGGCGGCAATTGTACCGACGCCGCTTTCTGCTACCAGTTTCACACTGATTTTGGCCTGTGGATTTACATTTTTCAGATCGAAGATTAATTGTGCCAAATCCTCAATCGAATAAATATCATGATGAGGTGGGGGAGAAATCAGTGAAATTCCCGGAATGGAATGGCGTGTTTTTGCAATCACATCATTCACTTTAAATCCCGGAAGTTGTCCGCCTTCACCCGGCTTTGCCCCCTGTGCTATCTTAATCTGAATCTCATCCGCATTAACCAGATATTCTGCCGTTACACCGAAACGTCCGGAAGCTACCTGCTTAATCGCACTTCGTAAAGAACTGCCATCGGGCAGCGGTTGGAAACGGGCAGCGTCTTCGCCACCTTCACCGGTATTACTGCGTCCGTGAATTTTATTCATGGCAATAGCCATTGCCTCATGAGCCTCTTTGCTGATAGAACCAAAAGACATGGCCCCCGTGACGAAACGATGCAGAATGTTTTCCACCGGTTCTACCTGATCGATCGAAATCGGATTACGACGGAATCCCAGAAAGTCACGAAGGAAAATAGGCTTCTCTTTTTCGTCTACCAAATGAGTATATTCTTTAAACTTCTTATAACTCCCCATCCGTGTAGCCAATTGCAGCGTACTGATTGTTTCCGGATTCCATGCATGCTCTTCTCCGTCTTTACGGAAGGCATACAAACCGTTGTTTTTTAATAATGGAAAGTTGAAAGTGGAAGATGGAGAATTACTTTGTGTTCCTTCATTTCTATTTTTGATTTCTGAAAATCCTTCCTCATGGAAAGCAATGGCATCTCTGGCTATTTCTTCCAAGCGAATACCTCCGATGGGCGAACCGAGTCCACCGAAATAGGTCTTACTCAATTCTTCGCTCAAACCGACGGCTTCGAAGATCTTTGCACCACGATAAGAGCGGATGGTAGAGATCCCCATTTTACTCATGATTTTAAACAAGCCTTTGCAGATGGATTTGATATAATTCTTTTCAGCAGTGGCATAATCCAACTGAATATCCCTGTCTTTAACCAAGCGGTCGAGAACAGCGAATGCCATGTAAGGATTCAGGGCACTTGCTCCGAAACCCAGTAATAACGCAGCGTGCATCACCTCACGTATTTCACCGCTTTCTACAATCAATGCTGTTTGTACACGTTTGCCGACTGAAATCAGGTGGTGATGAACGGCGCTTACCGCCAGCAATGAAGGAATAGCGGCATGGGTAATATCCACGTCACGGTCGGTCAGGACAATGTAGTTTACGCCTTCCGTCACAGATTCTTCCGCCATTTTACAGAGGCTGTTCAGTGCCTCCTGCAATCCGGCTTTCCCTTTCGCTGCTTCAAATAACATGGGCAGTTTGACCGTTTTGAAGCCTTTATAGCGGATATTACAAAGAATATCCAGTTGTGTGTTGCTCAAAATCGGATGATTCAGGCGGACCATTTTGCAATGACTCTCGCTGGGTGTCAGAATATTCATGCCGACTGCCCCGATGTATTCTGTCAATGACATTACCAGTTCTTCGCGGAGCGGGTCGATGGGAGGATTGGTCACTTGTGCAAATTGCTGCCGGAAATAGTTGTAAAGCAATTGCGGCTTATCCGAAAGTACAGCTAACGGAGTATCATTACCCATTGAATGGATCGGTTCTGCTCCGCTGCTTGCCATCGGCATAATCAGTTTTTCGATATCCTCTTTGGAGTAGCCGAAAGTGCGAAGCATACAGTCGTAGTTTTCTACATGATGAGGTACTTTGCGTCCGCTCTTCAGTTCATCCAGTTCGATTCGGTTCGTAGACAACCAGGTGCGGTAAGGTTTGGCTTCAGCCAACTGTTTTTTCAGTTCGCCATCATAATAAATTTCACCTTTTTCTGTATCTACCAGCAAAATCTTACCGGGCTGTAAGCGACCTTTTTCTTTGATGTCTCCCGGTTCGAAATCCATCACACCGACTTCCGAAGCCACTACCATCATATCGTTTTTAGTAATCAGATAACGGGCAGGGCGCAGACCGTTGCGGTCGAGCATACCTCCGGCAAATCGTCCGTCACTGAAGAGAAGTGCAGCCGGTCCGTCCCACGGTTCCATCAGGATAGAGTGGTATTCGTAGAATGATTTCAGATCCTCGCTGATGGGATTCTTTTCGTTGAAAGATTCCGGCACGAGCATAGCCATGGCGTGTGGCAGGCTCAATCCCGACATCACCAGGAACTCCAGTACATTATCCAGGGAAGCACTGTCGCTCATGCCCGGTTGTATAATCGGGCGAAGTTCTTTTATGTCACCCAAGGTAGGAGTGGAGAGTACGCTTTCGCGGGCTTCCATCCATCCGCGGTTACCACGGATCGTGTTGATTTCACCGTTGTGTGCCAGAAGGCGGAATGGTTGTGCCAATCCCCATGTAGGGAATGTATTGGTACTGAAACGGGAGTGCACCAGTGCCAGTCCGCTGGTAAAATAGCTATTCGTCAGGTCCGGATAGTAGTTGCGCAGTTGCAACGACGAAAGCATACCTTTATATATAATGTTTTTTGTAGAAAGCGAAACAACATAAAAATCGTCCTTTGTCGGAATGGATGACAGTCTGACTTTATTCTCGATTCTTTTCCGGATCAGATATAACTTCCGGTCGGCCGTTTCCGTTTCTGTAAATCCGGTGATAAATACCTGCTTGATGTCAGGTTCGTTTGCCAAAGCAGATTCTCCTAGAATTTCAGGGCAGGTGGGCACATTGCGCAGATGCATCAATGTGAGTCCTTCTTTTTCAATTTCTTCAATAATGATGCTTAAAATGGCTGCCTGGTCTTTCTCATTTTTCGGCAAAAATAACAATCCTGTGCCGTACCGTCCTTTTTCGGGTACAGGAATACCTTGCAATAAAATAAACTCATGCGGAATTTGCAGCATGATACCTGCACCGTCGCCGGTTTTGTTATCCGCACCTTCGGCGCCACGGTGGCGCATGTTCTCTAATACCTTTAAAGCCGACTCAACAATGTCGTGTGACTTTTCTCCATGAATGTTTACCAGCATACCAACACCGCAGGCATCGTGTTCGTATGCCGCATTGTACAAGCCCATCTGTTTGGGCTGTCGTTGGTAAGGGGATCCTTCTGTTACGTTGTTAAAAAGTTCTTGTTTCTTCATTCTTACTAGCTTTATTGTATGATAATACCTAATTGAAGTGTCAATTTGTTCGGCAAAGTTAGTAGTTTAATTTCAAAATGATAGTAAAATGTAAGTTTTCTGTAACGCGAAATTAAAAGAAGAGCCTGTCTTCTTCTAATTTGTAATTAAAAGAAGGAGATTTACTTTTAATTTGTTAGCTCTTTTGGGTTAATGGTGATCTAATTGTAATTTGTTTCTTTTTGAGCTAAAAATAATATATTATTTAACTTTTTGATGTGTTTGCAACTTTTTTATGCGTTTCTGTCAAATAAATATGCTTTTTGTTGTCTTTATGTTATTTGTAATGTGTATATTTGCAGTCGAAATAAAAATATCATAATATGTGTGGAATAGTAGGCTATATTGGTAAACGAAAAGCCTACCCTATCCTTATAAAAGGGCTGAAGCGACTGGAGTATCGTGGATATGATAGCGCGGGGGTAGCAATCATCAGTGATGACCGACAGTTAAATGTGTATAAGACGAAAGGAAAAGTCTCCGATCTTGAAAATTTCGTCACACAAAAAGATATTTCCGGTACAATCGGAATTGCCCATACTCGTTGGGCTACTCACGGGGAACCTTGTTCCGCTAACGCCCACCCTCATTACTCTTCTTCCGAAAAGCTCGCTCTCATTCATAACGGTATTATTGAAAACTACGCCGTTCTCAAAGAAAAACTTCAAGCCAAAGGCTATATTTTTAAAAGTAGTACAGATACCGAAGTCCTTGTTCAATTAATAGAATACATGAAAGTCACTAATCAAGTCAGTTTGCTGACAGCCGTTCAATTGGCGTTGGGAGAAGTGATTGGTGCCTATGCGATTGCGATTCTTGATAAAGAGCATCCCGATGAGATTATTGCTGCCCGTAAGAGCAGCCCGCTGGTAGTGGGGATTGGAGCGGACGAGTTCTTCCTTGCTTCGGATGCCACTCCGATTGTAGAATATACAGATAAGGTGGTTTATCTGGAAGACGGAGAAATTGCAGTTCTCCATCTGGGAAAAGAATTAAAGGTGGTCAACTTGAGTAATGTTGAAATGACACCTGAAATTAAAAAGGTGGAGCTTAATCTCGGCCAGCTGGAAAAAGGGGGATATCCGCATTTTATGTTGAAAGAGATTTTCGAACAGCCCGATTGTATTCATGATTGTATGCGCGGACGTATCAATGTGGAAGCAGACAATGTGGTACTTTCCGCTGTGATCGATCATCGGGAAAAGCTACTGAATGCCAAGCGGTTTATTATCGTTGCCTGCGGAACTTCCTGGCATGCCGGACTGATTGGTAAGCATCTGATTGAAAGTTTCTGCCGCATACCGGTGGAAGTGGAGTATGCTTCCGAATTCCGTTACCGTGATCCGGTGATTGACGGACAGGATGTAGTGATAGCAATCTCCCAAAGCGGTGAGACTGCGGATACTTTGGCTGCTGTGGAATTGGCAAAAAGCCGCGGAGCATTTATATATGGTATTTGCAATGCTATCGGGTCTTCTATTCCCCGTGCTACTCACACCGGTTCGTATATCCACGTAGGTCCGGAAATCGGAGTCGCTTCCACCAAAGCGTTTACCGGACAGGTCACTGTGTTGGCAATGCTGGCATTGACGCTTGCCAAAGCGAAAGGAACAATTGACGAACGGCATTATCTTTCAATTGTACAGGAATTAAATCATATTCCGGAGAAGATGAAAGAAGTGCTGAAACTGAATGATACCCTGGCGGAATTATCGAAAACTTTCACGTATGCGCATAACTTTATTTACCTGGGACGCGGATATAGTTATCCTGTTGCCTTGGAAGGTGCATTGAAATTGAAAGAAATATCGTATATTCACGCCGAAGGTTATCCGGCTGCCGAGATGAAGCACGGACCGATTGCCTTGATTGACGCGGAAATGCCGGTAGTGGTGATTGCTACGCAGAATGGACTGTACGAAAAAGTGCTAAGTAATATTCAGGAGATCAAGGCGAGGAAGGGAAAAGTGATTGCGTTCGTTACGAAGGGAGATACGGTTATCAGCAAGATTGCCGATTGTAGTATCGAACTTCCTGAAACAATAGAGTGTCTCGATCCGTTAATTACTACGGTACCTCTCCAACTTCTTGCTTATCACATTGCGGTATGTAAGGGGATGGATGTAGACCAGCCGAGAAATCTGGCGAAGTCGGTAACGGTGGAGTAATGTGATTTACAATTAGACAATTTACTATTTACTATTTACGATTGAAGAATCAATGATAGATAGTAAGTTGTTTGATTGGCAGGTGGTAATTTAAATCGTAAATAGTAAATCGTCAAATCGTAAATAGTATAGATGGAACAATTGAAACATGAATGTGGCGTTGCCATGATACGCTTGCTTAAACCGTTGGAGTATTACGAGAAAAAGTACGGAACATGGATGTACGGTCTTAATAAGCTCTACCTGTTGATGGAGAAACAACATAACCGTGGACAGGAAGGTGCGGGACTGGCATGTGTGAAACTGGAAGCAAATCCGGGTGAAGAATATATGTTTCGTGAACGTGCTTTAGGCTCCGGAGCTATTACGGAGATTTTTGAAAATGTTCAAAACAATTTTAAGGAGCTCACTCCCGAACAGTTGCATGATGCTGCGTATGCCAAACGAGTCCTGCCTTTTGCCGGGGAAGTATATATGGGGCATCTTCGTTATTCCACTACGGGAAAATCCGGAATCTCATACGTGCATCCATTTTTAAGAAGAAATAACTGGCGTGCCAAGAATCTCGCTCTTTGCGGAAACTTCAATATGACGAATGTAGACGAAATATTTGCCCGTATCACTGCCATTGGTCAGCATCCGCGTAAATATGCCGATACATATATCATGTTGGAACAGGTGGGACACCGTCTTGACCGTGAAGTGGAGCGTGTATTCAATCTTGCCGAAGCCGAAGGGCTTACGGGCATGGGCATCACGCATTATATAGAAGAACATATTGATTTGGCAAACGTACTGCGTACTTCCAGTCGCGAATGGGATGGGGGATATGTTATTTGCGGATTGACCGGAAGCGGTGAATCTTTCGCTATCCGTGACCCGTGGGGCATCCGGCCTGCATTTTGGTATCAGGATGACGAGATAGCTGTTCTTGCTTCCGAACGTCCGGTTATCCAGACAGCTTTGAATGTTCCGTTTGAGGAAATCAAGGAACTGCAACCGGGGCAGGCATTGCTGATTAGCAAAGAGGGTAAGATACGTACTTCGCAAATCAATAAGCCGCGTGAAAATCAGGCTTGTTCTTTCGAACGTATCTATTTCTCCCGTGGCAGTGATGTCGATATTTATAAAGAAAGGAAACGGCTGGGCGAAAAGTTGGTTCCGAAAATACTGAAAGCTATCAATAATGATATCGATCATACGGTCTTCTCTTTTATTCCCAACACTGCGGAGGTTGCTTTCTACGGAATGTTGCAGGGACTGGATGATTACTTGAATGAGGAGAAAGTGCAACAGATCGCTGCATTGGGGCATAACCCGAATATGGAGGAGTTGGAAGTTATTCTTTCCCGTCGTATTCGTAGCGAAAAGGTGGCAATCAAGGATATTAAGCTCCGTACGTTCATCGCCGAAGGAAACAGTCGTAATGATTTGGCTGCCCATGTGTATGATATTACATACGGAAGTCTTGTACCCGGTGTTGATAATCTGGTGATTATCGATGACAGCATTGTGCGTGGCACTACGCTGAAACAAAGTATTATCGGTATTCTCGACCGTCTCGGTCCGAAGAAGATTGTCATCGTATCTTCTTCTCCGCAGGTGCGTTATCCTGACTATTACGGTATTGATATGGCAAAGATGAGCGAGTTTATCGCCTTCAGGGCTGCTGTCGAACTTTTAAAGGAACGGGATATGAAAGATGTGATTGCGGCCGCCTACCGTAAATCGAAAGAGCAGGTAGGACTGCCGAAAGAGCAGATGGTAAATTATGTGAAAGACATTTATGCTCCGTTCACTGATGAGGAAATCTCTGCCAAAATGGTAGAACTGCTGACACCCAAGGGAACCAAGGCGAAAGTGGAAATCGTCTATCAACCGTTGGAGGGATTGCACGAGGCTTGTCCGCATCATAAAGGCGACTGGTATTTTAGCGGTAACTACCCTACACCGGGTGGTGTGAAAATGGTGAACCGGGCGTTCATCGACTATATAGAACAAATGTATCAATTCTAACAACCATACAACGATTCAATAATAAGAATGAGAAATGTGACATTAATCCTTGACGACGGGAGCCGGTTTTCCGGTAAGTCGTTTGGCTACGAGAAGCCGGTGGCGGGCGAAGTAGTGTTTAATACTGCCATGACCGGATACCCGGAGAGCCTCACTGACCCTTCATACGCCGGACAGTTGATGACGCTTACCTATCCTTTGGTAGGTAACTACGGTGTTCCTCCTTTTACTATCGAGCCGAATGGACTTGCCACTTTCATGGAAAGTGAGAAGATCCACGCGGAAGCGATTATCGTAAGTGACTATTCTTATGAATACAGCCACTGGAACGCTGTGGAAAGTCTCGGTGACTGGTTGAAACGCGAAAAGGTTCCTGGTATCACGGGCATTGACACACGCGAGTTGACGAAAGTTCTTCGTGAACATGGAGTAATGATGGGGAAAATAGTATTTGAAAATGAAGAATTAAGAATGAAGAATGAAGAATTTCCGTCTTATAGCGATATAAACTATGTAGACCAGGTTTCCTGTAAAGAAATTATTCATTATTTCCCTAGTGGAACAAGCAGCCACAGCGCAGCTAATTCTTCATTCTTCATTCCTCATTCTTCATTAAAAAAAGTTGTTCTGGTAGATTGCGGTGTGAAGACTAATATCATTCGTTGCCTGCTGAAACGTAATGTTGAGGTGATTCGTGTACCTTGGGATTATGATTATAACGGACTCGAATTTGACGGACTGTTTATTTCTAACGGACCGGGGGATCCGGATACCTGTGATGCTGCAGTGCAGAATATCCGCAAGGCGATGGCAAACGAGAAACTGCCTATTTTCGGAATCTGCATGGGTAACCAACTGCTATCGAAAGCCGGAGGAGCCAAGATTTATAAATTGAAATACGGTCACCGTAGCCACAACCAACCGGTGCGTATGGTAGGCACTGAACGTTGCTTCATTACTTCGCAAAATCACGGTTATGCCGTAGACAATAATACGTTGAGTGCAGATTGGGAACCGTTATTTATTAATATGAATGATGGCTCTAACGAAGGAATCAAGCATAAAAGAAACCCTTGGTTTTCTGCACAATTCCATCCGGAAGCAGCAAGTGGACCTACGGATACGGAATTCCTGTTCGACGAATTTGTAAAACTATTATAACCCATATTCATCACGGATTATAAAAAATCTGTGTTAATCTGTGTAATCTGTGGTGAACCAGAAAGTAGAATCAATGAAAGAAAATATAAAGAAAGTATTGCTGTTGGGTTCCGGTGCCCTGAAGATCGGTGAGGCCGGTGAGTTTGACTATTCCGGTTCGCAGGCACTCAAAGCCTTGAAAGAAGAAGGCATTGAAACGATTCTTATCAATCCTAATATTGCTACAGTACAGACGTCCGAAGGAGTGGCGGATCAAATCTACTTCCTCCCGGTGACTCCGTATTTCGTAGAGAAAGTGATTCAGAAAGAAAAACCGGAAGGTATTATGCTGGCGTTCGGTGGTCAGACAGCCTTGAACTGTGGAGTGGCATTGTATAAGGAAGGTATTCTTGAAAAATATAATGTAAAAGTTCTTGGTACTCCGGTACAAGCCATTATGGATACCGAGGATCGTGAACTTTTCGTTCAGAAATTGAATGAAATCAATGTAAAGACCATTAAGAGTGAAGCCGTAGAAAATGCGGAAGATGCTCGTCGCGCAGCAAAAGAACTGGGGTATCCCGTAATTGTTCGTGCTGCTTACGCTTTGGGTGGCTTGGGCTCCGGTTTCTGTGATAACGAAGAGCAACTGGATATTCTTGTAGAAAAAGCGTTCTCTTTCTCTCCGCAGGTATTGGTGGAAAAATCTCTTCGTGGTTGGAAAGAAGTGGAATATGAAGTGGTACGTGACCGTTTCGACAACTGTATCACCGTTTGTAATATGGAAAACTTCGACCCGCTGGGTATTCATACCGGTGAATCTATCGTTATTGCTCCGTCACAAACGCTTACTAACAAAGAATATCATAAACTTCGGGAACTGGCAATACGTATCATCCGCCACATCGGTATTGTGGGCGAATGTAATGTACAATATGCCTTCGACCCCGAATCCGAAGATTATCGGGTGATTGAAGTAAATGCCCGTCTTTCCCGTTCATCGGCTTTGGCATCTAAGGCAACGGGTTATCCGCTGGCTTTCGTTGCGGCCAAATTGGGACTGGGTTACGGACTCTTCGACCTGAAGAACTCTGTAACAAAGACTACTTCTGCTTTCTTCGAACCGGCACTGGATTATGTTGTATGTAAGATTCCACGTTGGGATTTGGGTAAATTCCACGGTGTAGATAAAGAATTGGGATCTTCTATGAAATCTGTCGGTGAGGTGATGGCTATCGGTCGTACTTTTGAAGAAGCTATCCAGAAAGGGCTCCGCATGATCGGACAGGGAATGCACGGATTTGTAGAAAACAAGGAGCTAGTTATTTCTGACATCGACAAGGCTTTGCGCGAACCGACTGATAAACGTATTTTTGTTATCTCGAAGGCTTTTCGTGCCGGCTACACCATCGATCAGGTACACGAACTGACTAAGATTGATAAATGGTTCCTTCAGAAATTGATGAATATCATGCAGACTTCCGAAGAACTGCATAGCTGGGGAAATAATCACAAACAAATAGCCGATCTGCCAAACGAACTGCTTCGTAAAGCCAAGGTTCAAGGTTTCTCTGATTTCCAGGTTGCCCGTGCCATCGGCTACGAAGGTGATATGGAGGATGGTATTCTTTATGTCCGCAAACATCGTAAAGAGGCGGGTATTCTTCCGGTAGTGAAGCAGATTGATACTTTGGCAGCCGAATATCCGGCACAAACCAATTATCTGTATCTTACTTATAGCGGCGTGGCAAATGATGTTCATTACTTGGGCGACCATAAATCCATTGTCGTATTGGGATCCGGTGCTTATCGTATCGGCTCTTCCGTAGAATTTGACTGGTGCGGTGTGCAGGCTTTGAATACTATTCGTAAAGAAGGATGGCGCAGCGTGATGATTAATTATAATCCTGAAACTGTATCTACGGACTACGATATGTGCGATCGCTTGTACTTTGACGAATTGACTTTTGAACGTGTGATGGATATTCTGGAACTGGAGAATCCGCATGGTGTAATTGTATCTACCGGTGGTCAGATTCCAAATAACTTGGCTTTGCGTTTGGATGCACAGCATATCAATATCCTTGGCACAAGTGCCAAGAGCATTGACAACGCTGAAGACCGTGAGAAATTCTCTGCCATGCTCGACCGTATCGGTGTGGATCAACCCCGTTGGCGTGAGTTGACCTCTATGGAAGATATCCATGAATTTGTCGAAGAAGTAGGTTTCCCCGTACTCGTTCGCCCGTCATACGTGCTTTCGGGAGCTGCAATGAATGTTTGTTCCAATCAGGAAGAACTGGAACGTTTCCTGAAACTGGCAGCCAATGTCTCGAAAAAACATCCGGTAGTAGTAAGTCAGTTTATTGAACATGCCAAGGAAGTAGAAATGGATGCCGTGGCGCAGAATGGCGAAATTGTGGCATACGCTATTAGTGAGCATATCGAATTTGCAGGAGTACACTCCGGTGACGCGACTATTCAGTTCCCGCCACAGAAGCTATATGTAGAAACTGTTCGTCGTATTAAGCGTATCAGCCGTGAGATTGCCAAGGCTTTGAATATCTCCGGTCCGTTTAATATTCAGTATTTGGCAAAAGACAATGATATCAAGGTGATCGAATGTAACTTGCGTGCTAGTCGTTCTTTCCCATTTGTCAGCAAGGTACTGAAGATTAACTTTATTGAACTGGCAACCAAAGTTATGCTTGGTCTGCCTGTCGAAAAACCGGAAAAGAATCTTTTCGAACTGGACTATGTGGGAATCAAGGCTTCCCAATTCTCCTTCAACCGTTTGCAGAAAGCCGATCCGGTGTTGGGAGTAGATATGGCTTCCACCGGTGAAGTAGGTTGTATTGGTATGGATACTTCTTGTGCCGTATTGAAAGCAATGCTTTCTGTAGGTTATCGTATTCCGAAGAAGAATATCTTGCTTTCTACGGGTACGATGAAGCAAAAAGCGGATATGATGGATGCAGCCCGTATGTTGGTGAATAAGGGATATAAACTCTTTGCGACGGGCGGTACACATAAAGCGCTTGCCGAGAGCGGTATTGAGAGTACTCATGTTTATTGGCCGAGTGAAGAGGGACATCCGCAGGCGTTGGAGATGCTTCATAGTAAGGAAATAGATATGGTAGTCAATATACCAAAGAACTTGACTGCCGGAGAATTAAGTAATGGGTATAAAATCCGTCGTGCCGCCATCGATTTAAATATTCCGTTGATTACGAACGCTCGTCTGGCTAGTGCATTTATCAATGCTTTCTGTACAATGAGTGTGGATGATATAGCTATCAAGAGCTGGGCAGAATATAAATAAGATGATTATATTCTATTGAAATGAAAAGACAAAGGTCGTTCTTATTATTCGAGAGCGGCCTTTGTCTATTATTGTAGAAATACAATTTTTCGATTATTCAGTTGGAAAATTAAATACTCTTGGTCTTTATTTGCTGTTTTGGACATTTTAATGTAACTTGCGCGCTTATTTAAATAATATTTTTTTTACAGGAGGATGATAGGTATGGATAATCATGTTGTAATAATGGCTGGTGGCATAGGGAGCCGTTTCTGGCCGATGAGCACTCCGGAATGTCCTAAACAATTTATTGATGTAATGGGATGTGGCCGGTCACTGATTCAATTGACGGCAGACCGTTTTGATGGTGTTTGCCCCAGGGAAAATATGTGGGTGGTAACTTCTGAAAAATACATTGATATTGTTCGGGAGCAGTTGCCGGAAATCCCGGAAAGTAATATTTTAGCGGAACCTTGTGCACGAAATACTGCACCTTGTATCGCGTTTGCTTGCTGGAAAATCAAAAAGAAGCATCCCCGTGCTAATATTGTAGTAACTCCTTCGGATGCATTAGTCATCGATACGGGCGAGTTCCGTAGAGTGATGGAGAAAGCACTTCGTTTTACGGATGATAGCAGTGCTATTGTCACAATAGGTATTCGGCCGACTCGTCCGGAGACAGGCTACGGATATATTGCTGCTGCCAACCAGCTTCAAACAGATAAAGAAATTTATACAGTAGACGCATTCAAGGAAAAACCCGATAAAGAGACAGCTGAAAAGTATTTGGCGGAAGGTAATTACTTCTGGAATGCGGGAATCTTTGTGTGGAACGTGCGTACTATCACTTCCGTGATGCGTGTATATGCTCCGGGTATCGCACAGATTTTTGACCGTATTTTCCCGGATTTCTATACGGAAAAAGAAAATGAAACAATCAAAAAGTTATTCCCGACTTGCGAAAGTATTTCTATCGACTATGCGGTGATGGAAAAAGCAGAAGCGATTTACGTGTTACCGGCTTCTTTCGGCTGGTCGGATTTAGGCACATGGGGAGCACTTCGCGGTCTTTTGCCACAGGATAAATCGGGAAATGCTACGGTAGGAACCGATATACGTTTGTATGACAGTAAGAATTGTATTGTGCATGCCAGCGAAGAAAAACGAGTTGTCGTTCAAGGACTGGATGGATATATCATCGCGGAGAAAGATAATACATTACTGATTTGTAAATTGGAAGAGGAACAACGGATTAAAGAGTTCTCGAAATAAAGATTATTTCGTTTGCTGATATTCGTGTGGTGTCATTCCTGTCATTCGTTTGATATTCAATTGAAAGCCGGAGTTAAGCACTCCGGCATTATTTTTATAATTGCACTTCGATATTTAATTTTCCACCAAGTCCACGTTCTACAATATCAAATAATGTTTTGAGAGTAATATTTTCTCCATCGTTTTCAACTTTTGATATGAATGTACGTTTCTTGTCAATGCGACTTGCAAGCTCTGCTTGTGTCATATCTAATTTTTCTCTGGCACTTCGTATCTTAAAGCCAATGCGCAAAGCCTCAAGTTCTCGCTCAAGCCTGTCTCGTTCCGGTGCTCCAACTTCACCGTAATACTCATTTTTAATTTGGTCTAATGTCTTTGTATTCATTCTAAAATCTCCTTTTCTTTTTCTTTATAATAGTCGGTCATAAGCCGTTCTGCTCTTTTTATTTCTTCTGGTGGTGTTTTTTGTGTCTTTTTCTGAAAGCCACTTAACAAAACAACCAATTTATTACCGTCAAAGAAACAAAAAATGCGGAAGATATTATTGCCTAGTTGCACGCGAACCTCAAATAGTCCATTAGTACCTTCTATGTATTTTAGATATGTCGTTGGGATTCGGTCTATCTGCTCGATAATATCTAGCACTTTGATGATTTTATCGCGAACCTTCTGTGGTTGTTTCTTGAAAAAATCATCAAAATATTCTTTATATGTTATGACTTCTCTTACTTTCATTTTACAAAGGTAACTTATAAATTACATAAAAGCAATTTTAGGCTACTTTTTTCTTTAATTTTTCTCATCATTTTATCCATTATCTCTTCAGAACATTTTGCCAACTCATAGAGAGTGACTGTATTCAGGAAATCCCTATCTTTGTCTTTCGAAGAAACCAAAGAAATAATGGATATGAAAAGAATGATTTTCAGTTTCTCCTTTTTACTGTATGTAGCAGGAGCGTATGCGCAGATTACATTGGAAGAATGTCAGCGGAAGACGCAGGACAATTATCCGTTGGTACATCAGTATGGCTTAGTGGAGAAGACAAAGGAATATAATCTGGAAAATGCAGCCAAGGGATATTTGCCTCAATTTGCTCTTTCGGCAAAGGCCTCTTATCAGAGTGATGTGACAGAAATTCCGGTAAAACTTCCCGGAGTAGATTTAAAAGGATTGTCCAAAGACCAATATCAGGTCATGTTGGAATTGCAACAGAAGATATGGGACGGGGGAGGAATCCGTATGCAGAAGAAGCAGACGATTGCAGAGGCTGAAGTGGAAAAAGAAAAACTGAATGTAGATATGTATGCGCTGAATAACCGCGTGAATGATCTTTATTTTGGAATTCTCCTGCTGGACGAGCAAATCAAACAAAATACATTGTTGCAAGATGAACTGGAGAGAAATTATCGTCAGATTACTGCTTATGTGGAAAATGGAATAGCCAATCAAGCTGATTTGGATGCAGTGAAAGTGGAGCAGCTGAATACAAAACAGAAAAGAGTGGATTTAGTATCATCACGGGCAGCTTATTTGAAAATGCTTTCGCTGTTGGTAGGAGAAGCACTGTCTCCGGAGACAGTGCTGGAGAAGCCTGTACCTCAAAGTATGGTTTCGGCTGTCAGTGAGATTCGTCGGCCGGAGTTGGCTTTGTTTGATGCACAGGGAGCCGGACTGCAAGTGCAGGAGAAGGCTTTGAATGTGCGTCATCTTCCGCAGTTCGGACTGTTTGTGCAGGGGGCATACGGAAATCCCGGATTGGATATGCTGAAGAATGAATTTTCTCCTTATTATATGGCAGGTGTCCGGCTTTCATGGAATTTTGGTAGTCTGTATACTTTGAAAAATGACCGTCGGGTGATCGAGAAGAAAAGGCAGCAACTGGATAATAACCGGGATGTATTCCTTTTCAATACAAGGCTGGAAATGACGCAGCAGGATCAGGCTATCCATTCTTTGGAGAAGCAAATGCGGGATGATGATGAAATAATCCGGTTGCGTACAAATATCCGTAAAGCTGCCGAAGCAAAGGTGGCAAATGGAACATTGACCGTGACTGAAATGTTACGTGAACTGACCAATGAGAGCTTGGCGCGTCAGTCGAAAGCCATGCATGAGATTCAACGGTTAATGGGAATTTATCAATTGAAATATACAACGAATGATTAATATAATTTCTCCGAATATGAAAAGAATAACAAAAATAGGAATGTGGGGGATAACGCTGATGATGTTATCTGCCTGCGAAAATGGAACACCAGATTATGACGCAACCGGTACATTTGAAGCTACGGAAGTAATAGTGTCCGCCGAGGCTGCCGGAAAATTGCTACGACTGGAAGTAGAAGAGGGTACAAAGCTGGAAGTGGGTGAGGAGATCGGGTTGGTAGATACGGTACAATTGTATTTAAAGAAACTGCAATTGGAAGCCAGTATGAAATCAGTAGAAAACCAGCGTCCTGATCTTGCCAAACAGATTGCCACTACCAAGCAGCAAATTGTCACGGCAGAGCGTGAGAGGAAACGGGTGGAAAACTTGCTTGCTGCAGGTGCGGCCAATCAAAAACAACTGGATGATTGGGACGCGCAAGTCAAATTACTCGAACGACAGCTCGTTGCACAGGAATCATCGTTGCGTAATAGTACGAATAGCCTTACAGAACAAGGCAATTCGGTTGCTATACAGGTAGCGCAAGTGGAGGATCAGTTAGCTAAATGTCATGTTCAGTCACCTATCGCAGGTATAGTATTGGCTAAATATGCGGAAGCCGGTGAATTGGCGGCTATCGGCAAGCCTTTATTTAAGGTGGGCGAAGTGGATCGTATGTATTTGAGGGCTTACATCACTTCCGAACAGTTATCAAAAGTGAAACTGGGAGATCAAGTGACTGTGTATGCTGACTATGGCAACTCGGAGCAGAAAGCTTATCCGGGGGAAGTGACTTGGATTTCCGATCGTTCGGAATTCACTCCAAAAACAATTTTGACGAAGAATGAACGTGCTAATCTGGTATATGCAGTGAAGATTGCGGTGAAGAATGACGGAGCGTTGAAGATTGGTATGTATGGCGGAGTAAAATTAAAGAATGAAGATTAAAAATTAAAGTCAGGGAGATGGAGAAGGATGTACCCATAGTGGTTGTGAAAGAAGTCGGCAAGAGCTATGGAACGGTGGAAGCGCTGAAAGAGGTTTCTTTTGTGGTAGAACGGGGAGAGATCTTTGGGCTGATAGGTCCTGACGGTGCCGGTAAGAGTACCTTATTCCGTATTCTGACTACTTTGCTGCTGGCAGATAAGGGAACGGCCACGATTGGCGGACTGGATGTGGCAACAGAATATAAACAGATTCGTACGAAGGTTGGATATATGCCCGGTCGTTTTTCACTTTACCAGGATCTTTCAGTAGAGGAGAATCTGGAGTTTTTCGCTACCGTATTCCATACGACTGTTCAGGAGAACTATGATTTAATTAAAGATATCTATCAGCAGATAGAACCGTTCAGGAAAAGAAGGGCAGGGGCTTTGTCGGGTGGTATGAAGCAGAAACTGGCATTGAGTTGCGCTTTGATTCATAAACCGGATATTTTATTCCTGGATGAACCCACTACCGGAGTGGATCCTGTGTCGCGCAAGGAATTTTGGCAAATGCTTCGTAACTTGCGGGAACAGGGTATTACTATTGTTGTTTCTACTCCCATCATGGATGAAGCCCGGCAATGTGACCGGATTGCTTTTATCAATCATGGAAAGATTCATGGCATTGATACCCCCGAGCGTATTCTTCAGCAATTTGCATCCATCCTTTGTCCTCCTTCTTTGGAACGGGAGGAGGTGAGACATGAAACCGCTCCGGTCATTGAAGTGGAGCAGTTGACAAAGTGTTTTGGTAATTTTACAGCGGTAGATCATATCTCCTTTCAGGTGAACCGGGGAGAGATATTTGGCTTCCTGGGTGCTAACGGTGCCGGAAAGACTACAGCCATGCGCATGCTTTGTGGATTGAGCAAACCGACATCAGGCATAGGAAAGGTGGCAGGATATGATATTTTCCGGGAAGCTGAACAAGTAAAGAAGCATATCGGCTATATGAGCCAGAAATTTTCGCTGTATGAAGATTTGAAAGTGTGGGAGAATATCCGTCTGTTTGCCGGGATTTATGGGATGAAAGAGCAAGAAATAGAGCGGAAGACAGAAGAATTGTTGGATCGCCTGGGGCTTGCTGACGAGCGGGATACTTTGGTGAAGAGCCTTCCGGTGGGGTGGAAGCAGAAATTAGCTTTTTCAGTTTCAATCTTCCACGAGCCGAGAATTGTTTTTCTGGATGAGCCGACGGGTGGAGTAGATCCCGCTACGAGAAGGCAGTTCTGGGAATTGATTTATCAGGCAGCCGACCAGGGAATCACCATATTTGTCACTACCCATTATATGGATGAAGCGGAATATTGTAACCGGATATCTATCATGGTGGACGGTCAGATTAAAGCTCTTGATACACCTGCCCGTCTGAAGCAACAATTCGGTGCAGAAACGATGGATGATGTTTTTCAGCAATTAGCCCGCGGTGCGGTGCGCAAAGCAGATTGATTATGAGACAGTTTATAGCTTTTGTAAAGAAGGAATTTTATCATATTTTCCGTGACCGGCGAACCATGCTGATTTTGTTGGGGATGCCGGTTGTACAAATTATACTATTCGGTTTTGCCATCAGTACAGAGGTGAAAAATGTCCGGTTGGCGGTACTCGATCCTTCTAATGATGTGGTGACACGAAAGATTATTGATCGTTTGGACGCCAGTGAATATTTCACTGTTACCACGCGTTTTCATTCGCCCCAGGAAATGGAAGCTGCTTTTCTGAAGAATAAGGTTGATATGGCGATTGTTTTTAGCGAACGTTTTATAGATGATCTCTATACGGGTGATGCTCGTGTGCAGCTGGTAGTAGATGCGACAGATCCGAATATGTCGACTTCGCAGGTTAATTATGCAACGGGAATTGTTTCTATGGTAGGTCAGGAAATGATGCCGCCCAATATGTCGGCTGCCCGTTTAACGTCGGATATAAAACTGTTGTATAACCCGCAAATGAAGAGTGCTTATAACTTTGTTCCGGGGGTAATGGGGTTGATCTTGATGCTGATTTGCGCTATGATGACCTCGATTTCCATCGTTCGTGAAAAAGAGACGGGGACCATGGAGGTATTACTGGTTTCGCCTGTGAAGCCACTATTTATTATTTTGGCAAAGGCTGTGCCTTATTTTGTGTTGTCGTTTGTCAATCTGATAACAATTCTTTTACTTTCGGTCTTTGTGCTGGATGTTCCGGTAGTAGGAAGTTTGTTCTGGTTGATAACCGTCTCTTTGTTGTTTATCTTCGTATCCTTGGCGTTGGGTTTATTGATTTCATCAGTCACGCGTACACAGGTTGCAGCCATGCTGGTTTCCGGTTTGATGTTGATGATGCCCACGATGCTTTTATCGGGGATGATTTTCCCTATTGAGAGTATGCCGTTGATACTTCAGTGGATTTCGGATATACTTCCGGCACGTTGGTATATTCAGGCTGTGCGAAAGTTGATGATTGAAGGAGTACCTGTTGTATTGGTATATAAGGAGATTGGCATCTTATTATTAATGGCGACGGTACTTATTACGATCAGTATCAAGAAATTCAAGTATAGATTGGAGTAGATAAGAATAATATGTTAATGTGCCAATTGGCTGTGTTATACTACATGGCATTGACATATAAACATATCAGCAAATTGAAGAATTATTTATGATAAAGTTCCTGATAGAAAAAGAGTTTAAACAATTGCTTCGCAATTCGTTTCTTCCGAAATTGATTCTTGTATTTCCATGCATGATTATGCTATTGATGCCTTGGGCGGTAAATCTGGAAATCAAGAATATACAGCTGAATATTGTGGATAATGACCATTCGGCTATTTCACAACGTTTAGTGAATAAGATTGCTGCCTCCACTTACTTTCGCTTGGTAGAAGTACCGGCCTCGTATGAAGAAGGTCTTCGAAACATTGAAATTGGAACGGCTGATATTGTGATGGAAATTCCAAGGCATTTGGAACGGGATTGGATGAATGGAGAGGATGCTCATGTATTGATAGCAGCCAATGCCGTGAATGGAACGAAAGGTGGTCTGGGCAGTTCTTATTTGTCTTCTATCATTAATGATTATGCAGCCGAACTACGTTCGGAACATCCCGAAGCAGCTACCGTTTCCGGCACTTTCCCTTCCATACAGGTTGATACGCAGGGATTGTTTAATCCGAATCTGAACTATAAGCTCTATATGATTCCGGCATTGATAGTCATGTTGTTGACTTTGATTTGTGGTTTCCTGCCTGCGTTGAATGTGGTTAGCGAGAAGGAAGTGGGGACAATAGAACAAATCAATGTGACTCCGGTTCCGAAGTTTGTTTTTATTTTGGCAAAGCTCTTGCCTTATTGGCTGATTGGTTTTCTGGTGCTGACGGTGTGTTTCATATTAGCCTGGTTAATTTATGGCATAGTACCTGTCGGGCATTTTCTGTTGATTTACTTTTTCGCGGTTCTTTTTGTTCTGGTGATGTCCGGCTTCGGACTAGTCATTTCCAACTATTCAGCAACGATGCAGCAATCAATGTTTGTTATGTGGTTCTGTTTGTTGGTGGTGATTTTGATGAGCGGTTTGTTTACCCCCATTAGCAGCATGCCGGAATGGGCACAAATAATAACGATATTCAATCCTTTGAAGTATTTTATGGAGGTGATGCGAATGATATATCTGAAGGGGAGTGGTTTCTTTGATTTGCTGCCGCAGTTCGGAATATTGTTGCTTTTTGCAGTCGTGTTTAATAGTTGGGCGGTAATTAGTTATCGGAAGAACAACTGAAGATAATAAGGGGTCAGTCCGAAAAACCTGTGGGTATGTTATGTTAATAAGGCGGCGCCTGCAAAGACAATAAAAAAACAGCTCGTTTCCCTTTAAGGGAGAGAGCTGTTTTTGATCCTTTTCATCACCGTCTCCGGTGAATAGTAAGTGGTTACTGTATTACTTTATTTCGATTTGTCTATTTGGCTTCTTTACTTCTTCTTCAGAGAGTTTCGGAAGTTCGATATTTAGAACGCCATGTTCTACAGATGCAGCAATTTTCTCTTTGTCTACATTATCCGGTAGAATCATAGTTTGCTGAAACTTAGAGTATGAGAATTCGCGACGCAGATAGCGACCGTCTTTCTTTTCCTCCTTGTTTTCAGTCTTCTTCTCCATGCTGATAACGAGGTTATTATCTTCATCAATGCGAACATTGAAATCATCCTTCGTCATACCCGGAGCAGCCAATTCCACTTTGTATTCTTTTTCTGTTTCCAAAACATTAATTGCAGGTGCAGTAGCATTTGCTTTTACCATCCAATCGTTATCAAAGAAATCATTAAAGATACTTGGTAACCAACTTTGAGTTCTTCTAACAGGCATCATAATTTTAGTCTCCTATCTTTAAGTTAAACATTCAGTTAATTATTCTTGAACTTCGGTATTTTCACTTCTGATGGTACCGGTTGTCCCGGTTTCCATCGTCTGCTTTTGAACCGTTGTTCGCTTCTATAAGTGCAAACCTTATGCCAAGTGATTTTTGAGACTAAAATTGTCTATTTGTCATTATAATAATGCCAATTTTGCAATAATGATGACAAAATGTATTCTATTTTTATTTATTTTATATAAGATAGATATTAATTTGATAATATGTCTATTTCTTCTCGATTAGTTTGAATCTCATTCTTAATGTTTGCCTTTCTTCGTCATAGTCATAGCTAATGATTTTGAAAGTTCCCATTTCAGAAGTATTTGATACATGCAATCCGATACAGGCACAGGCGTCATAATCTCCAATGCGGACAATGCGAAGGGTAGGACTTGCGTCAGCAGGTAGTTTGCTTAAATCTACTATGTCTTTGGCCTGTTCATGTGTCATATACTCAACAGTCACAGGTAGGTTTTGACTAATTGCTTCATTTACTGTCTCTTCAATGGATTGGATCTGTTCCGCTGTCGGACATGACGAAAGTATATAATCACATTTGCTCTTTTTTCTTTCGATGTGGGCATTGCGAGAACGTGGACAGCCAAAGGTTTTCACCATGGTTGCATTAAGTAAATGCTCTGCTGTATGCATAGGAGGATACTCCTGCTTGTTGTGGTCGTTGAGTTGAATTTGTTGTTCCATAAATTATTTCAATAACTTTTTATTTTTGATATCTTCTAGTATGCTCATTTGTTGAATTGCTATTTGATTTAATTTGATAAGTCTGTCTTTGGGTGTCAAACCTTCATTTATGAAAACGGCATTTAAATTTTCCATGTTTGATAAGCAGATAAGTTCATTGATTGAGGCATAATCACGAATATTACCTTTTAAATTAGGGTGTGTATCACGCCATTCTAAGGCTGTCATTCCAAACATGGCTACATTAAGGATATCAGCTTCGCTGGCATAAATCATGGATGCTTGCTGTGGAGTGATTTCTTGAGGGATAAGATGCTGCTTGATTGCATCAGTATGAATATGATAATTAATTTTAGATAGTTCTCGCTTTGCTGACCAACCAATTTGAGCTTGCTCTTGCTCTTTGAGACGTTGGAATTCTTTTACTATATATAACTCAAATTCAACAGAAATCCAACTTGCAAATTTGAATGCAATATCTTTGTGAGCAAAAGTGCCACCATATCTTCCGGATTTGGATATGAGTCCAATAGCACAGGTCGTTTCTATCCATTTTTGAGGAGAAAGAGTGAATGCATTTAAACCTGCTTCTTTTCTAAACCCCTCGAATTCGAGGGGTTTAAAATGGGGGTTATATAATATTTCCCATAATCCTAGATATTCAATAGTCATTCTATTACGTAGCCAGTTGGCAATAACAGTATTAGCATCTGTTGTCTTGTATTTAGCTATGTCGGTTAAAGAAATATAATCTGTATCGTTGATCTTTAAGATAGTAACGTCTGTGGTCTGAACTGTAATCTTTGCCATATTCTGATTTTTCAGTAAAGGTAAAGTTATATTTGGGAATAAAGAAATGTATATCACTTTTTATTCAAGGTATGTTAAACTCACTTCTAATATATAGGCATAAAAAAAGGAGCAACGCCTTGCTCCAACCTTTGTTAACCTTAAATCTAATACTATGAAAAACACAGTGCAAAGATACGGACTCTTGGGAAATTAGCAAATAATCCAAGTAAAATAGCATGTTATATAACATAGATTAAGAAAAACTTCTTTCGTCTTAACGGTTATTCGATATTTTGGGCGTCTATGTATGGAGTTTTTTTTATCTTTGCGCAAAATATCATATTACTAATACTTAATATAAACATGGATAAAAGAAGATTGAGCCAATGGATGTTATTGGCTGTTGTTTGCTTGAGTTTCTCAATAGGAGAAAGCTATGCACAGAAAAATGATTTTGGAAATTTAGCTCGTTATTCAAAACAAAATGCTGCACTTCCAAAGGCGACGAAGAAAGACAAACGAGTTATTTTTATGGGAAATTCCATTACGGAGGGCTGGGTACGTACTCATCCGGACTTTTTCAAATCAAACGGTTATATCGGCCGTGGAATCAGTGGGCAGACTTCCTATCAATTCTTGTTGCGTTTTCGGGAAGATGTGATTAATCTTTCTCCTGCTTTAGTGGTGATTAATGCCGGAACAAATGATGTCGCCGAAAATACACAAACTTATAATGAAGATTATACATTCGGAAACATTGTTTCTATGACAGAATTGGCAAAAGCAAATAAGATAAAAGTGATTCTGACTTCCGTATTGCCTGCCGCTGCATTTAAATGGAGAATGGAAATAAAAGATGTTCCACAGAAAATTAAATCTTTAAATGATCGGATAGAGGCTTATGCAAAAGCTAATAAAATTCCGTTTGTTAATTATTATAAGGCAATGGTGGATGAAAATCAGGCCTTGAATCCCCAATATACTAAAGATGGAGTGCATCCGACAGGCGAGGGGTATGATATTATGGAGCCGTTGATTAAGAGTGCGATAGAGAAAGCACTCTAAGGTTTATTGATGTAAATTTTGAAATATAAATGCTGTCTGATAATCAAGTTGGGCAGCATTTATTGTGAATGTGCACTTCTATGGATATAGTTGTTGAAAAGGTTTTAGATGACGTATAGACATAAAAAAAGAGCAACGCCTTGCTCCAACCTTTGTTAACCTTAAATCTAATACTATGAAAAACACAGTGCAAAGATACGGAGTTTTGGCAACTTTGCAAATTATAAGCTGCTAATTGGTGTTTTTATAACACTAATTAATAGATTAAATCCTGTGTTACAGGTTTGTTAAGAGTTTTATCCCTTGGCAATTCTCATGTAATATATGAAGAGTGGGAGTTTTTACCCCCATTTCTCTTTCATCAAATCTTCCAGTTTCAACAACTCGTCACGGTATTGTGCAGCTTCAATAAATTCGAGTTTCTTGGCTGCTTCCTGCATCAGTTTGCGAGTACGTTCGATACTCTTTTCCATTTGTGCTTTACTCATATACTGCACTACCGGATCTGCTGCAATGTTCGGAGTAGAGGGTTCTACATAAGCATGTCTTTCTTTTAGCAGTTCATCCGCCTCTTTGGCATTACCGAATACCGACAAGTTTCTGGCCTTTTTAATCTGTTGAGGAGTAATTCCGTTTGCTTCATTGTATGCCAACTGTTTTTCCCGGCGGCGATTGGTTTCGTCAATCGTCAGTTTCATGCTATCCGTCATTCTGTCCGCATACATGATTACCTTGCCGTTTACATTACGGGCAGCACGTCCTGCGGTTTGCGTCAGTGAACGGTGGGAGCGGAGGAATCCTTCTTTGTCAGCATCAAGAATAGCAACGAGCGACACTTCCGGAAGATCGAGTCCTTCACGGAGCAGGTTGACTCCGATAAGCACATCATAGATTCCTTGCCGGAGATCATCCATAATCTTCACACGTTCCAATGTATCGACATCACTATGGATATAGTTACATCTTACATTATTATTAAGAAGATACTCTGCCAGTTCTTCTGCCATTCGTTTGGTTAGTGTGGTGACGAGTACGCGTTCTTCCTTTTCAATGCGGAGCTGGATTTCTTCCATTAAGTCGTCAATCTGATTAAGGCTCGGGCGCACTTCGATGACAGGATCAAGCAGTCCCGTAGGACGAATCACCTGCTCTACGACGATACCTTCAGACTGAATCAATTCATAATCTGCTGGTGTGGCACTGACATAAATTACCTGTTTCGCCATTTCCTGAAACTCTTCGAATTTCAACGGACGGTTGTCCATAGCCGCAGGCAATCGGAAACCATATTCCACCAGATTGATTTTACGTGCACGGTCTCCTCCGTACATCGCACGGATTTGAGGTACACTTACGTGGCTTTCGTCAATGACAATCAGAAAATCATCCGGAAAGAAATCGAGCAGACAATAAGGACGGGTACCGGCAGCACGACCGTCGAAATAACGGGAATAATTCTCAATTCCGGAGCAATGCCCTAACTCCCGTATCATTTCCATATCGTAAGTCACCCGTTCATATAGTCGTTTGGCTTCATATTCTTTACCGATAGACTCGAAGAATGCCACTTGTTTGGTTAGGTCATCTTCTATTTCGTGGATAGCACGGAGAGTAGCCTCTTTGGTCGTCATGAACAGGTTGGCCGGATAAATCTTATAGGCGTCAAATGGTGCGATAGTGACTCCTGTGATAGGATCTACTTCTTCTATACCATCAATCTCATCCCCCCAGAAGGTGACACGGAGCAGATTGTCGGTATAAGCCAGATAGATATCCACGGTATCACCTTTAACGCGGAAATTTCCACGGTTCAGGTCGATATCATTACGGACATACAAACTGTCTACCAGACGACGTAAAAAGACATTGCGGTCCATCATCCGTCCCCGTTCTATTTCAATGACATTTTTGTAGAAGTCCGAAGGATTTCCCATACCGTAGATACAAGATACGGAAGAAACCACTACCACGTCTTTTCGTCCGGAGAGTAGGGCAGAAGTGGCCGCGAGTCGAAGCTTGTCGATTTCGTCATTGATGGCAAGATCTTTCTCTATATAAGTATCACTGCTCGGGAGATAGGCCTCCGGCTGATAATAGTCATAGTAGGAAACGTAATATTCTACCGCATTATTGGGGAAGAAACCTTTAAACTCACTATAAAGCTGGGCAGCCAATGTCTTGTTATGGCTCAAAATCAACGTAGGTTTGTTGATATTGGCGATCACATTGGCAATGGTAAATGTTTTTCCCGATCCGGTCACTCCCAGTAAAGTCTGTGCGGGAACTCCCTGAAGTACCCCTTCAGTTAGTTGTGCTATCGCTTCCGGCTGATCCCCGGTAGGTTTGTAAGCTGATGTTAGTTCATAATTCATAGTTAAATCCTAAAAAGTGGAGCAATATTCGGTAAAATAATCGAGATAACAAATCATTTTTCCAAATAAATCCTTTACTTTGCAACATATTAATATCAAAAAACAGATTCATACAACTAGTAATACCAGAAACACATGATTTGGAATGAGAGCATTGAGTGTATGGACCGCGAAAGTCTTCGCAAGATTCAAAGCATACGACTCAAGAAAATTGTAGATTACGTCTATCACAACACTCCTTTCTATCGAAAGAAGATGCAGGAAATGGGAATAACCCCCGATGATATCAATAGTATCGATGATATTGTAAAACTGCCGTTTACCACGAAACATGATTTAAGAGATAATTATCCGTTCGGACTTTGTGCCGTGCCGATGAGCCAGATTGTACGTATTCATGCCTCTTCCGGAACGACCGGAAAGCCGACGGTTGTCGGATATACCCGTAAGGACTTGGCCTCCTGGGCGGAATGTATATCACGTGCTTTTACCGCTTACGGAGCGGGCCGTTCTGATATTTTTCAGGTATCATACGGATACGGACTGTTTACGGGCGGACTGGGAGCACATGCCGGAGCCGAGAATATCGGTGCTTCTGTTATTCCGATGTCCAGTGGCAACACTGAAAAACAGATTACCTTGATGCATGATTTCGGATCGACAGTGCTTTGTTGCACCCCTTCTTATGCGCTCTACCTGGCAGATGCAATCAAAGATTCCGGTTTGCCGCGTGAAGAATTTCAACTGAAAGTCGGTGCGTTCGGTGCGGAACCCTGGACGGAAAATATGCGTCATGAAATTGAAGAGAAACTGGGAATCAAAGCATACGATATTTATGGGTTGAGTGAGATTGCCGGACCGGGTGTCGGTTACGAGTGCGAATGTCAGAACGGCACTCACTTGAATGAAGACCATTATTTCCCGGAAATTATCGATCCGAATACTTTGCAACCGGTTGAGCCGGGACAAACGGGCGAACTGGTGTTTACCCACCTCACCAAAGAGGGTATGCCATTGCTCCGTTACCGTACGCGTGATTTGACTGCTTTGCATCATGATAAATGTTCTTGCGGTCGTACATTAGTACGTATGGATCGTATTTTGGGACGCAGTGATGATATGTTGATTATCCGTGGTGTAAACGTATTCCCGACACAGATTGAATCCGTTATCCTTGAAATGGCAGAATTTGAACCGCATTATTTGTTGATAGTGGGTCGTGAAAATAATACCGATACGATGGAGCTCCAGGTTGAAGTACGTCCGGAATTCTATTCTGATGAGATCAACAAAATGCTGGCTTTGAAGAAAAAGCTGGGAGGACGTTTGCAAAGCGTACTTGGATTGGGAGTCAACGTGAAATTGGTAGAGCCTCGCAGCATTGAGCGTAGCGTAGGTAAAGCAAAACGTGTGATTGATAACAGAAAAATATAAATAAGTATTAGGTATTAAGTATTAAGTATTAACCATGCGGGTGATCTTGGAACTACGGTAATACTTGTTGCCTAATACCTAATGCTTGTTACTTAATACTTATTACTTAATACTTTAATAAATATGGTAGCAAAACAACTTTCTATCTTTTTGGAAAATAAGTCAGGCCGTTTGACGGAAGTGACTGAAGTGCTGGCAAAAGAAAATATCAATCTTTCTGCCTTGTGCATTGCCGAAAATGCTGATTTTGGTATTTTGCGTGGAATTGTATCCGATCCGGATAGAGCATACAAAGCTTTAAAAGATAATCATTTTGCAGTGAATGTGACTGATGTAGTAGGTATAAGCTGTCCCAATATACCGGGTGCTTTGGCAAAAGTGCTGGGATATTTATCAGACGAGGGTGTATTTATTGAATATATGTATTCGTTTGCCAATAACAATATTGCAAATGTGGTAATTCGCCCCAGCAATCTGGATAAATGTATCGAGGTATTGAAAGAAAAGAAAGTCGATCTGCTGGCTGCAAGTGATTTGTACAAGCTGTAGATATAGCAGTAAACGATAAACAGGGAACGGTAAATAGCTGTGTTGTCTTTGAATGGGATAACACATTTGTTTGCCGTTTTCTGCTATAAAAAATAGTGACGCTATCCGATGTGGATAGTGACGGTATGCTTCACCGATACCGTCACTATCCCGGGCATATACCGTCACTATTTTTTTTCTGCCTTATAACAAGTTTTTTTCTGTCTTATAACAAGGAATCTGACGTTTGTTCGTCAGGTTTATGTCAATCATGATTTCTGTGTGATTCGTTTATTACCTGCCGTTTACAGTTTGGTGTTTGCAATTCGACGTCATTTTCTCTCCTTTTGTCGATGTTTAACGCCTTTTATGTATTAAAAAACACAGATTAATTGCTAAATTCCCAGCGAATAAGTAACTTTGCGCATTATTTTTAAATAGGATGAAGAAAAATATCATTATAACTTTGCTTGCGGCGGCTACTCTGACATCATGTGGAGAGTACAATAAATTGCTGAAAAGCACCGATTACGAATACAAGTACGAAGCCGCCAAAAACTATTTTGCGAAGGGACAGTATAATCGTTCAGCTACGTTGCTGAATGAGTTGATAACCATTCTGAAAGGAACCGATAAAGCGGAAGAGTCTTTGTATATGTTGGGAATGAGTTATTATAATCAGAAAGATTATCAGACAGCTGCCCAGACATTTATCACCTATTTCAATACGTATCCCCGTGGCACTTTTACCGAACTGGCACGTTTTCATGCAGGTAAAGCTTTATTCCTGGATACCCCGGAACCACGTTTGGATCAATCAAGCACTTATCAGGCTATCCAGCAGTTGCAGATGTTCATGGAATATTTCCCGAACAGCACAAAGAAGCAGGAAGCACAGGATATGATTTTTGCTTTGCAGGATAAGCTGGTTTTGAAAGAACTTTATTCTGCAAGATTATATTATAATCTGGGTAATTATTTAGGCAATAACTATGAGTCTTGTGTAATCACAGCTCAAAATGCACTGAAAGATTATCCTTATACTGACTATCGTGAAGAACTTTCTATCTTGATTCTGCGTGCAAGACACGAAATGGCTATCTATAGTGTAGAAGACAAAAAGATGGATCGTTACCGCGAAACAGTGGACGAATATTATGCTTTCAAGAATGAATTTCCTGAAAGTAAATATTTGAAAGAAGCCGAGAAAATATTCAATGAATCACAGAAAGTAATTAAAGACTAAATTTAAATAGATTTATGGACTACAAAAAAACGAATGCTCCTGCTACAACAGTAACCCGTGACATGATGGAACTCTGTGCTGATACAGGTAATGTTTACGAAACTGTTGCCATTATTGGCAAGCGTGCTAATCAGATCAGTGTAGAAATCAAAAACGATCTTTCAAAGAAATTGGCAGAGTTTGCCTCTTACAATGACAACTTGGAAGAAGTGTTTGAAAATAGAGAGCAAATCGAAATTTCTCGTTATTATGAGAAATTGCCGAAACCGGACTTGATTGCTACGCAAGAATACATCGAAGGGAAAATATATTATAGAAATCCGGCTAAGGAGAAAGAAAAACTTCAGTAATTTATTTTCTGACGAAGAATTTGATAGTCAAGTAGTAAGTGGGATGATTATCCCTACTCCTTATTGCTTGGCTATTATTGTTTAACTCAACTACTATTTAGAATACTTATGATTCAACGAATTCAAACTGTTTATTTATTGATTGTTGCAGGATTGCTGATTACAGCTATGTGTATGCCGATAGGTTACTTCATTGATACAATGGGCGAACATCCTTTTAAGGCATTAGGATTGGAAATAAACGACGCTTTTCAGTCTACATGGGGTTTATTCGGGATTCTGATGCTTAGTACTATCGTTGCCGTGGCTACCATTTTTTTATATAAGAACCGTATGCTGCAGATTCGCATGACGATTTTCAATAGCTTGTTGTTGGTCGGTTATTACATTGCTGCCCTTGCTTTTTATTTTGCGTTGAAGAATGATGCAAATATGTTCCGGGTAGGCTGGGCGTTGTGTTTACCACTTATTTCCATCATTCTGAATATACTGGCTGTTCGTGCTATTGGACGCGATGAGGTGATGGTAAAGGCTGCGGATAGATTGAGATAAGACTTTTCCCTATATCTGGGTAATTCGTTAATATGATTAATGAAAAGCATCGCTTTATAAGAGTTAAAGCGGTGCTTTTTGCTCTCTAAAGCTATGCTTTAGCATCCCTAAAACGGTGCATTTACTGAATATCCCTGTTTTAAAGATACAAATAAGGCAACTAATTCATTGCGAGTTAGTTGCCTTATTTATTTAAAGAGTATCCCTAAAGCGATGCTTTGTAGATATTCAAGCTCCTTCTCTCGAAAGGGAGGAGGGAGAGGATTTTATTTCTTCAAGTCAAATAGGTACGTGAGCTTTATGGTAATTGTTCCATGCGCTGCACGGGCGAAATAGTCTTTCTTTGTGGTGCTGTAAAAGTCGGACAGCGCAAAATAGTAACGGCCTTCAACGATGAAGCTACCGGCTTTCTTTGTTCGGAGTTCTACACCGCCGCCACCGGCAATACCGTAGTCGAATTTATTCTGAATCTTAACTCCATACACCGCTTTCTGTGTATTGGATAAGGTGTTCATATCAATACCTTTTATTGTTTCCGATTCGCTTATCAGAAAGCTGATTTGAGGACCTGCATGAACAAAGAATTGTAATCCTCTGTCTCGTCCGAAAGCAAGATGGGCTAGAAAAGGAATATCAATATAGGTCATTTTGCGGGTATAAGTTTTGCTCGGATCCTTCGAGGTGACTTCATATCCGTTATCGTCCAATGATACCGTTTCAAACAATTGGTCCCAACCCCTTTGTGATACATTCAATTCGACTTGTGCACCGCAAATCATGGCAAAATACTTCTCGGATATATAACGTGCCGTCAAGCCTCCGGTAATTCCCATCAAGCTATTTTGCTTGATGCTGGGAGTGAAAGAAACACTGTTTAAGTTGACACCTCCATTAACACCTACTGATAAATTGCTGCGTGCTTCTCCAATTTGGGCAGTGGCAGGAAGAGCAAATCCTGTAAGTAGGAGTGTTGCAATCAAAAATGGTTTTATCTTTATCATTTTCGTATTATTCGAAGTCAAGTTTTACTAATTCAAAATTCTTAGTGAAACGTATGAAGAACACTTTTTTATTAATAAATCCTCCCCAGTTGTTCACGCGCTGGAATTTGAATCCTGTCTGGATTGGCGTCAGGTTCATCTTAGGCAGATTGTTTTCCAATTCCGAGCCATAGAGCGATAATCCCTTCAAGAAGAAGAAACCGGTGTCGAAGCCAAGCATTGCGTAATTGGGGTATTTGCTTGCCAAATCTTTACTATACCATTTATGATAAGCGTTGGTGAATTGCACGGCTGCCGGAAACAATGTATTCGTATAGAATGAAGAGTAGAAATATACATCCAACTCAAAGAAATTTTCCAGATGATCTCTGGTGTAAGTCTGCCATTCCGGGTAGCCGAACAGGTGAATTTTTTCTGCAGGATTCTCTCTGACTAACAACGTTAGTTGAGGAAGTACCTTAATCAGTAAAACATTACTGCCCGATGTCGGGATAAAAATGTTTTCTTTATCACTGCGAAGTGTTGCTTTCAATGTTTCTTTAGTTGCGCTTTCGCTGACGGTTCTCATAGGAATTCCTTTGCTCTTCAACTCTTGTTTCAAGCCGCTGATAAATTCTGCTTTCTCCTTGTCAGCACTCGACGGTTCGATGAAAATAACGTTCGCATTAGGGAATTGGCGGGTGAAATGCTCATAAACCTCTGAATATAAATAAGATTGAGGCGTATTAATCTGATAAATAGCAGGATTTTTGAATACCTCTTCTCCTTTTTGAGAGAAAGGGATCACCAGGCGTATATCGTTCTTCTCCGCGAAGTCTGACAATGGTTTTATTTGATTCTGATGCATCGGACCGATGATGATATTCATACTCTTCATCTCGTTTTTGGCAAGAATCGTATTTAATGTAGAAATGTCTTTTCCACTGTCATATACATATAAATCAAGAGAAACGCCCGTACGTTTCAGACTGTCTACTGCCATCAGGAAACCTTCGTAATATTCCACCATGCGTTTGTCTTCCTGGAAAGGCAACAACAAGGCAGCCTTAATAGTAGACAGCTTTTGGGGAGTCTCCTTATTTTTGCGGAAAAGCTCGCTATTGCTGGGAGGAACAGCGTATGGATCTTCCTTCTGTGTAGGTTGTACGGTGGTTGCTGCCGGGTAGGGGATGCAAAGGAATTGTCCCTTTTTCATGCCCTTTTTCAGTTCCGGGTTAGCGTCAATCAACTCCTGCTCGCTGATTCCGTATTCACGGCTCACGCTGAATATAGTCTCTTTGCGCTTTACCTTATGCATATCTTTGCATCTCGGAACGACAGGACCTTGAATAGTCGATTGTTCAGTAGGCGTTTGAACTACGGCGTCAGTTTGTTCTTCTTTTTTCTGCGGAATCAGAATAACTTGTCCGATACGGAAATTCTCGGCACTCAAACCTGGGTTTGCTTCACAAATATCTTTGGCGGACACATTATACATCGTTGTCAGTTTGTACAATGTTTCTCCGGCTTGGATCGTATGGAATGTTTCTCCCTTCTGGCTTTCTTTCCCGGTAGGAATTTTGATAGTTTGTCCGGCGTAGATCTTTTCGTCACAACCAGGATTCAGACGTATGATGTCTGACGTAGTGACATTATACATCTTGGAAATGGAGTATAAGCTTTGTCCTTTTTCGATGGTATGCAAGAAATAAGATTGGTTTTCCTGTGCATAACTGATAGCGTATGAAACGCTTATAAAAAGCAGAAATAAGAATATTCGGTTTATCGGTTTCATCAAATTATAACTATTGGTTCTTGAAATCAAGGAACAAAGGTACAAATAATGCCCTATATCTTCATAAGATTTGAGTTAAGAAAATAATATTGTGCTTTTTTAGGAGCATATTTCGGGCGGAAACATTAATTTTGCATCATTTATGGAAGGATATGAATATGCAGGAAACAGAATATATTAATGTGTACGGTGCGCGCGTGCACAATTTGAAGGACATTGATGCCGAGATTCCCCGTAACAGCTTGACTGTTATCACCGGATTGAGCGGTAGTGGAAAATCTTCTTTAGCCTTCGATACGATTTTTGCCGAAGGACAGCGCCGCTATATCGAAACTTTTTCAGCCTATGCCCGCAATTTCCTGGGCAATCTGGAACGTCCGGATGTCGATAAAATAACAGGCTTGAGCCCGGTTATCTCCATTGAACAGAAAACAACGAATAAAAATCCTCGTTCTACCGTAGGAACAACTACCGAGATCTACGATTATCTCCGTTTGTTGTATGCCCGTGCGGGAATCGCTTATTCGTATCTGTCGGGGGAAGAAATGGTGAAATACACCGAAGAGCAGATTCTGGATTTGATTCTGAAAGATTATAAAGGAAAGAAAATATATTTGCTGGCGCCATTGGTGCGTTCACGTAAAGGACATTATAGAGAACTTTTTGAACAGATACGTAAAAAAGGATATTTATATGTACGGGTGGACGGAGAAGTGCGTGAAATCACGCATGGTATGAAGCTCGACCGTTATAAGAACCACGATGTAGAAGTGGTTATCGATAAATTAGTGGTTGCAGAGAAAGACGACCGGCGTCTGAAACAGAGTGTGGCAACTGCCATGCGTCAGGGAGACGGGCTGATGATGATTTTGGATGCCCAGTCTGAAAGTATCCGACATTATAGTAAGCGGCTCATGTGTCCTGTCACCGGGTTGTCTTATCGTGAACCTGCTCCGCATAACTTCTCATTCAATTCACCGCAAGGCGCATGTCCGAAGTGTAAAGGGTTGGGAGTAGTCAATCAGATTGACGTGGACAAAGTGATTCCCGATCGTGAACTTTCCATTTACGAAGGTGCGATAGCTCCTTTGGGAAAATATAAGAATGCGATGATTTTCTGGCAAATCGGTGCTTTGCTTGAGAAGTACGATGTAACGTTGAAAACACCGGTTAAGGAGTTGCCGGACGATGCGATTGATGAAGTGTTGTATGGCTCTGACGAACGGATTAAAATCAAGAGTTCGCTGATCGGCACTTCATCCGATTACTTTGTTACCTATGAAGGAGTGGTGAAGTATATTCAGATGTTGCAGGAGAAAGATGCTTCTGCGACAGCGCAGAAATGGGCGGAACAATTTGCCAAAACAACGGTTTGTCCTGAATGTAAAGGGGCTCGCCTGAATAAGGAAGCTCTGCATTTCCGCATTCACGATAAGAATATTAATGAATTGGCAAACATGGACATCAACGAGCTGTATGACTGGTTGATGAAGGTAGATGAGTTCCTTTCCGATAAGCAGAAGAAAATATCAGTAGAGATTCTGAAAGAGATTCGTACGCGTTTGAAGTTCCTGCTGGATGTCGGTTTGGATTATCTGGCGTTGAACCGTAGTTCTGTCAGCCTTTCCGGTGGTGAGAGCCAGCGTATCCGTTTGGCTACACAAATTGGTTCTCAATTGGTGAATGTGCTTTATATTCTCGACGAGCCGAGTATCGGTCTGCATCAGCGTGATAATTTACGTCTTATCAACTCCTTGAAAGAACTTCGTGACATGGGAAACTCCGTGATTGTGGTGGAACATGATAAGGATATGATGCTGGCTGCCGACTATGTCATCGATATGGGACCGAAAGCCGGACGTCTCGGGGGAGAGGTTGTTTTTGCAGGAACTCCCCAGGAGATGCTGAAGACCGATACGATGACTTCGCAATACCTGAATGGAAAGATGAAGATAGAAATCCCCGCCAAGCGTAGAAAAGGAAACGGGAAATCTATCTGGCTGAAAGGAGCGAAAGGGAATAACCTGAAGAATGTTGACGTGGAGTTTCCGTTAGGTAAACTAATTTGTGTGACAGGTGTATCAGGAAGCGGGAAATCTACTTTGATTAATGAAACTCTGCAACCGATTCTATCGCAGAAGTTCTACCGTTCTTTGCAGGATCCTTTGGAATACGATTCGATTGAAGGATTGGAAAACATCGATAAGGTAGTGAATGTCGATCAATCACCTTTGGGACGTACGCCACGTTCCAATCCAGCTACCTATACTGGTGTGTTTTCTGATATTCGTAATCTGTTTGTAGGTCTTCCGGAAGCTAAGATTCGCGGTTACAAGCCGGGACGTTTTTCCTTTAATGTTTCAGGCGGACGTTGTGAAGCCTGTACGGGAAATGGTTATAAAACAATTGAAATGAATTTCCTTCCTGACGTATATGTGCCTTGTGAAGTATGTCACGGCAAACGTTATAACCGGGAAACACTGGAAGTACGTTTCAAGGGAAAATCGATTGCCGATGTATTGGACATGACAATCAACCGTGCCGTAGAATTCTTTGAAAACGTTCCGCAAATCTTGAATAAGATAAAAGTATTGCAGGATGTCGGACTCGGATATATAAAGTTGGGACAATCTTCTACCACTCTTTCCGGTGGAGAAAGCCAGCGTGTGAAACTGGCAACGGAACTGTCGAAAAGAGATACAGGCAAGACCCTTTACATCCTTGATGAACCGACTACCGGACTTCATTTTGAAGATATCCGTGTACTGATGGGAGTACTGAATAAGCTTGTAGATAAAGGGAATACGGTTATCGTCATCGAACACAATCTGGATGTGATTAAAATGGCGGATTATATTATCGATATGGGCCCTGAAGGGGGTAAGGGCGGGGGAGAACTCCTTAGTTACGGAACACCGGAAGAGGTTGCGAAGAGCCCTAAGGGATATACACCTAAGTTTCTTCGCGAAGAACTGGGGCTCTAATTTGAAGCATAGAGCGAGTGCGTTCCCCCAATAAAGTCAACTATCTCTAATCATATTAATTAAGGCGCGGATTACATGGTTTTTATTTAATTAGAGCCGTGTAATTCGTGCCTTAATAAAAGTCATAGAGGACTTTGTCTCCCGCTAATTCTTTATTTATCAGATATAGAAAGTATAAATACAACGAAAATGAAAATCAATAAAACAAATGCCGCACGGCTGTTAGATAAGGCTAAGATAGCCTATGAACTGATTCCCTACGAAGTGGATGAAAACGACTTAAGTGCTGTTCATGTAGCAGCAGATTTAGGAGAAAACATTGAGCAAGTGTTTAAGACTCTTGTCCTGCATGGCGATAAAAGCGGATATTTTGTCTGTGTCATTCCGGGAGAACATGAAGTTGACTTGAAACTGGCAGCTAAAGCATCGGGTAATAAGAAGTGTGATTTGATTCCCGTAAAAGAACTTCTGCCACTTACCGGATATATCCGGGGAGGTTGTTCGCCTATCGGCATGAAGAAACATTTTCCTACTTATATCCATGAAACCAGCCGGGAATTTCCGTATATTTATGTAAGTGCCGGGGTACGGGGACTTCAGATAAAAATAGCTCCGGAAGATTTGATTCGTGAATCCAGAGCAGAAATTTGTCGTTTATTTGAGGAGTAGTTTAACAAATCATTGTGCAAAAACTCAAGAAAAAGTATATATTTGCAAGAAATATTTATTTAAATCAATCATTTATTAATTCTAAAAACTTATATCTATGTTCAGTAAACACCCTAAAGGTCTGATTGCTGCAGCTTTAGCTAATATGGGAGAGCGTTTTGGCTTCTATATTATGATGGCGATTTTGACATTGTTTATTTCAGCGAAATTTGGATTGTCCGAGACAACTACCGGATACATTTATTCCGCGTTCTATGCTTCCATTTATATTTTAGCTTTGGCGGGAGGTGTTATTGCTGATAAGACGAAAAATTTTAAAGGCACTATTTTAGTAGGGCTGATATTAATGGCTATCGGTTATTTGATTATTGCCATTCCTACTCCGACCCCTGTTCCTAGTATGGCTCTTTACTTGGGATTAACCTGTTTCGGACTTTTGGTGATTGCTTTTGGTAATGGTTTATTTAAAGGAAATCTGCAGGCTTTGGTAGGCCAGATGTACGATGACCCTAAATATTCAAACCTACGTGATGCCGGTTTCCAGATATTTTATATGTTTATCAATATTGGGGCTGTTTTTGCACCGTTTATTGCTATTGGTGTGCGCAACTGGTGGCTGAAGGTGAACAATTTTGATTATGATGCCACTTTACCTGAATTGTGCCATCAATATTTAGAAAAAGGAAATGATATGGCTCCACAAGCAATGGAGAATCTGACAACTTTGGCTAAGAGTGTTGTTCTTGACGGGACTCCTGTAACAGATATGGGTATGTTTGTTAATAACTACCTTGATGTATTTAACCGTGGTTTTCAGTATGCTTTTATGGCTGCTATTGGTGCTATGCTTGTTTCGCTGATTATTTATATGGCAAATAAGAAACGCTTCCCGGATCCTGCGACTAAATTGGAAACCAGTAAAGGTACTGCGACTGTGAATAAGGAAGAAATCCAAATGAGCGCTACTGAAATCAAACAACGTATCTATGCTTTGTTTGCAGTATTCGGTGTTGTTATTTTCTTCTGGTTATCTTTCCACCAGAATGGTTATTCTTTGACTTATTTTGCCCGTGACTATGTGGATTTGAGTGTTATTAATATCGACTTAGGTTTTACGCAGATCAAGGGAGCTGAAATATTCCAGAGCGTTAATCCGTTCTTCGTTGTATTCCTGACTCCATTTATCATGTGGATGTTCGGCTCAATGAAAAAGAATGGTAAAGAACCTTCTACCCCGATGAAGATTGCCATCGGTATGGGTATTGCCGCATTAGCGTATGTATTCTTGATGGTATTCTCCTTTACATTGCCTTCGAAAGAGGTGTTGGGTACTATGAGTGCTGCTGAAATAAATGCTATTCGTGTGACTCCGTGGATTATGATCGGTCTGTATTTCATCCTTACAGTTGCCGAATTGTTCATTTCTCCTCTGGGATTATCGTTTGTATCTAAGGTTGCTCCTCCTCATTTGCAGGGATTAATGCAAGGTTGCTGGTTGGCTGCAACAGCTGTGGGTAATTCACTGCTGTTTATCGGTGGTATTCTTTATACCACTGTTCCTATCTGGGCTTGCTGGTTAGTATTTGTAGGCGCAACAGGTGCTTCTATGATTGTAATGCTTTCAATGGTAAAATGGTTGGAACGCGTAGCGAAATAGAATCCCGTCATTGACTAAATAACAAAATGCCCCGGAACATTCACGATACTTGTTCCGGGGCATTTTGGTTTATTAAATATCCAATCCCATAATATAATCATTCATATAATACCCGTTGCCAATCGGGAAATCACCTTTCCGTAACTTTCTCATTCCCATGTATTCGTAAAACTGCAAGGCTTTATTGTTACGATTCACGTTAAGTTCCATCAGACAAGGTTCCGGGTGCATCTCCTTGATGCATTTGATTGCTTCCTTAAATAAGAAACTGCCGCAATGCGTACCCTGAAAGCGGGGGAGAACATAGATTTTCTGAAGATGGAATACATCTTTTTCCTGTTGCTGCACAGAGACGTATCCGCATGGTTCATTCTCTTTATAGGCGATGGAATACACATGCCCTTCTTCCTCCATTTGCTTGCGCACATTGGAAGGAGCATACATCCAGTCCATCATATAATCCAGTTGTTCAGGAGATAAAATATCCTTGTAGGTGGCGGGGAATACCTCCTTTGCCATCATATGAATAAGCTCGCAATCGGCTACCGTTGCTTTTCGAATTGTAAACATACGTACTTTCTATTTTATGGTTTAACGGGCACAAATATAGCCATTATTTCTTTTTATAATAAGGTAAGCACTCTCTAATGTTTTAATTATTATTAATTTATAGTACTTTGTAATGCAAGGTACTTGGGTAATGCATATATTTGTGCCATCTAAAAGAAGTGAATAATGAAAGTAGACAATGTAAAATCACAGATGAGGAAAGGCATGCTTGAATATTGCATCATGCTTTTGCTGCACAAAGAGCCTGCCTATGCTTCTGATATTATTCAGAAATTGAAAGAAGCCCAGCTGATTGTAGTGGAAGGCACCTTGTATCCGTTGCTGACCCGTCTGAAAAATGACGACTTGTTAAGTTATGAATGGGTGGAATCTACCCAGGGACCTCCCCGCAAGTACTATAAACTCACTGAACAAGGAGAAACCTTTTTGGGAGAACTGGAAATTTCCTGGAAAGAACTTAACGACACAGTGAATCATATAGCCAATAGATAATTAGAAAAAGAAGAAATAAAAATGAAAAAGACATTGACCATAAATTTAGGAGGAATAGTTTATCATATAGATGACGATGCCTACCGACTGTTAGACAATTATCTGTCTAATTTGAAACATTATTTTCGTAAACAGGAGGGTGCGGAAGAAATTGTAGACGATATTGAGATGCGTATTGCTGAACTGTTTGCCGAGAAAGTAACTGAAGGAAAACAGGTCATCACAGTTTCGGATGTAGAAGAAATTATCGCCCGCGTAGGCAAACCGGAAGATTTTGGCATTGCTGACGAGGATACAGATTCACAGAAAAGAACGGAGCAAGCATCGTCCGCTAATCAAAGTAATACGCAAACCTCTGCCCAACGTCGCTGGTTCCGTGATCCGGATAATAAATTGTTGGGTGGTGTGGCTGCAGGACTGGCAGCTTACTTCGGTTGGGACATCACATTGGTGCGTATCCTGATGATTATTCTGGTGTTTGTACCTTATTGTCCGATGATTATCCTTTATATTATCGGATGGCTCGTTATTCCGGAAGCCCGTACCGCCGCAGAAAAGTTAAGTATGCGTGGAGAAGCGGTAACCATTGAGAATATTGGCAAAACAGTGACAGACGGCTTCGAACGGGTAGCAGATGGGGTTAATAATTATGTGAACTCCGGTAAACCTCGTACCTTTCTTCAAAAGATAGGCGATGTATTTGTTTCCATTGCTGCCGTTCTCTTTAAGATATTTCTGGTAGCTCTTGTTATTCTTTGTTGCCCTGTCTTGTTCGTATTGGCTGTCGTATTGGTAGCGTTGGTATTTGCGGCAATTGCCGTGGCAGTCAGTGGAGGAGCTTTACTTTATGAGTTGTTGCCTGCCATCGACTGGATGCCGGTTGCTTCCGTCTCTCCTATGATGACATTATTAGGTACGATTGCCGGAGTTGCCCTCATCGGTATTCCATTAGGAGCTTTCTTGTATACTATCTTGCGCCAGCTATTCCATTGGTCGCCAATGGGAACAGGTTTGAAATGGTCGTTACTGATTTTATGGATATTGGGTGCGGTCATTATGGTTATCAATCTTTCTGCTCTTGGCTGGCAACTGCCTCTGTATGGGCTACACTGCTGTTAACTAAGCCTCATTCTATTAAAAAAGGATAATATTTATTCTTTTATAAGTAAATGTACCCCGATAGTGTGTCCGGGGTACATTTTTTGTTTTCCCTTATTCATCGTAAATCGAGATTTTTTCGTAATTCTGGAAAACTTCTGTTATTGCCTTATACAAAAGACTTTGGGAGAATTACCCGATTTTGAGGTAATGACTTGGCAACTGTGCAATCTGCTGCGTTCTACCTTGAATTGCTTACAAGGAACTCTTATTTTGTTGCAAAGATACGAATTTTACTTATATATAAAAAGCACTGTACTATTTATTATGTCCCTTAGATAGTACAGCACTTGAATATTTGTCTAATTTCTTTTGATATAGAAAAAATGTTTTAAAGGCTATTCTTTGTGATAAGAAACCATATCTCCCTTATCATTTCGATACATCTCTATATAATCCAAACAACTTGGCTTTAATGCGCCATTAAAGTGGAAAACAAATGTTCTTCTTCCATCATTTGATTCACAACGTAGAGTTGATTCATCTTGTTTTGTTACACGTCCTACAACAAGAGGATTGTATGGTGGTATCATAAATTCAAACGTGCCCTTGCTAAATTTGTAGTAGATGTCTCGTTGGGTTGGACTATCTATAGTTTTTTCTCCATTTCTCCATAAACAGTTTCTTGGTGAACTAAAGTGATTATAATCTTGCCCTGAACCGATTTTATGTGCTCTTATAAAATAGCTCTTCACATAACTACCATAATCAGAACACATTTGAATATTCATTTTATAACCATTAATACCATAATCCCGTTCTTCTACTCCATAGTGTCCTTCTCCATATTTTACCATGTATGAAAACACCTTATCAGCAACATTGAAGTTTCTTGATGGGATCTTATCAATAAGACCTTCCGAGAAGTAATCTAATTCAAAGTCAATCTGATAAGAACCTTTCAGATAAAGATATGCTGCAAGATAAATAGCTTCTGCTTCAAGGTCTTTTGTATTAAGAGGCATGTGTTTTTTCAGGTCTGTTACACTTTCCTTTACATATTGTTCTATAGGGTCCATAGATGGAGCTTCTGATTGCAGAACTGACTTTATCGTAGATTCAGACTTACAATTGTTTACACTTGAAGATGATTGTGAACTCACATTTTTATCTTCCTTTTTACCGAATAAAAATTCAAAAAAATCCATGTTATTTGTATGATTTAAAGTTTAACACTCTTTTTCTTGTTTCTTTGTAATTGTACCTACATTCATATTGCAATATCTTAAATAAAGATTCAATATTACGACTTGTTAATTTGCCATCCTCCGCACAGATTCCTGTATAAAACAACAAAGCTATTGATTTTGCCTGCTCGTGTTTTGCTGATACAATTTCATTATATGTTTTTTCTTCAATATCAACATATCCTCCCGTATCATTAGGTCTAATAGATGCGTGTTGATAATAGGTAAGTGATTTCATATTATACTTCCATCCCGAAGATATTGATATTTGGGTTGCTAATTCATTACAATAATGCGCATAGTACATATCAGAAATGTACAACAAGTCAGGATTGATATTTATTGGAATTATATACCTTGCCATAGAATCCATAGCAATAGATGCCCTATTTACATAAGCTTCCTGTTGAAAGATTTCATCATTTGTTGTACAGGCTAATTTCGTCAAATATAGATAATCATATGAATAAATCTTTCTATATAGTTCCATATGGTTTTTAGGACACATCAATAGTAATAATCTAAAAGTATTTGCTGCCCCAGCTAATCCATAATCACTATTCCAATATCGATTCGGGAACATTGCAAGTTGATTTATACTTCGATAAAGATAATTTAGCCCTTCTTCGAACTTTTGCCCATACATATACATACCTGCTATATCAGCAAGTATATATGGATGCTCTGTATCTTTAAATTCAAATATGATAGAATTTAATACAAAAGTAGGAATTTCATATAATGCTAATGAAATTCCCCTTGTACGCCAAGGAGAATTTAAATCTTTGAATTTAGGCTTGTCATTTTGTGCATTTTGAACTTTGAGGACATAATTATCCACAAACGAATCATCTATGCACAAACTTCTATCAATCATAGTAATTTCAGACATTTCATAATTCTTACATTTATTGTGTAGATACAGTCCCAACTCTTTAAGTAAAGATATGATATACTCATTGTGTATTTTATTCACATAAAAATCAAACATCATAGGAAAGAGCCAATTGCCCTTTTTCTCTTGAAAACAAATGGGATGTTCATGTGCAAATTGACTGAACGATTTTGGGTCAGCAGACTCAATTTTCTCAAGGAGAGTTTTGATGTAATAATTATCTTCCATACAAAAAACTTAATTATCAATGTTATGATAGATTTTCTCCCTGTAATGTTATCAACCGCTTCTTAACAGTCCCGCTCTTACAGGATTTTACTATAGAAATTATGACTTCATCCATACGTGGCACTTCCAATTTTCTGTATTCATTTGTATCATCACAGAAAACCACAAGATACATCTTTTCGATAATTATGTCATAATTTCTTTCGAGAATATAGCGATATAGGTTCTGTTGAATACAATAATGCCAATATGGCGTATCCTCAATTTGATTGAGTTCACCTAACCCTTTCTCGCCATAGTTGTTTACAGCAATCGGTTTACCCCAAAAATCGACAATGCGATGACTACGTTTCCAATCATATATGTCAAAAACATCTCCACGTTTATGTATCATATCTATTGTACCAGCAATTTTTAGTTCGTCATCATATATAGCCCATTCTGTTCTAAACGGTTTAAATTTGTGGTTTTCGAGAAACTCTATGAATTGCATATATTCAAGTTCAAGAGAAATTTGTTCTTCTATGTGAACATATTTTCCGTCATATTTGAAAGAGAATTCTTGTTGATATGGAAGTCCCTTATAATAGTTTTCTATTTGTTGGTGCATAAAAGTTCCGACATCACGTGAACACGCACCTTTTGAATCCCATTCTTCAAGAATCTGTCCTTGTGATATATTTCGTTGATTAGCTTTATATTCTGACCAATAGTATGAATCAAATGGCTTAAAGAAACAAGATATCACACTGCTGACAGGAATAAATTGTTCCTGTCCATCATATAGATAAATATGTTCTTGTGGATAGAATTGAATATGAACGTCTTTTTCGCAAAAAACAGGTTCTCCTATTTTATAGTTTACTTTTCTATTTGAAGAAAACACCAATGGTTTCATTCTCTTGGCACAAACCCTTTCTTTTTCCGTTTGTGTTATGTCTGCAATTTCAAGTTTCTCATTGTCAACAATACCAAATTCATGGTTCAAGTATTTCTCGCGAGTATTTTCACTTGCCATAACTTTGGCTTCGATTTCTGTCCATCGTTCAATTTCCTTTGGAGTAGAACATGAGAGAAAATCGATTGGTAAAACCATAGAGGGTTGTATATAATGAAGAACTTGTGCTATAAAAGCCGCACATCCCTTAGGATTGGAAAAAACTTGATATTCAGTAAAACGAATAACAATCCATCCGATATTATTCAGAAGTGCATCACGAAAATCATCTCCACATCCTATATAATGTATAGGTTTTCGTGTAAATGCAGCATATGGTTCGTCTATTTCAATGTCTATTCTTATAGATGGGTGCTTTTTGCATATAATCGCTATATCTGGTTCAAAAGGCCTGTTATCTTCTACAGGAAGTATATTGCAATCACCGAGTATAAGTAAATCACATCCCCTGAAAGTATCTTGTAGATAATTTTGGAATTTAGCTTCACTGAACCCTCTTCTTGCTATAGCTTTTCTTCTGTATGGAAAAACAATACAGCCATCTTCAGGATATTTAATTACTGGATATTTCCAGTTACTCTTATCTTGGACAACTGATGGCATCAAATAATCAACATATTGAATATCAAAATCATCAACCACTCCAACAGCATAATCACTTTCTATTTTTTTCTCTGTTTTGCAAATGACATCTATCAATTCTTTATCTACACTTTTAGACAAAGCAAAATCTTTAACCTTCTTGACTTTTTCTTTTGCCGTCTCAATATCAGCAGACTTTAATGCATTAGAAATAGAATTGATTTCATCTTTTATTTGTTTTTGTTGCTGCACTTCTATGTTCTTTTTATCAATGAGTTTTTGCATCTCTTCCCGAGAAAACTCTTTCATTAAAGAAATATAAACAATACAGGGCTTTTGATGCTTAAATTTCTGTATTACAGATTCGCATCTTTTTACAAACAAGTCTTGTGTTGTTACTCCATCAATAATAACAACATAGTTTGAAGATAATTCATCTATATGATGGAGAGCACATGATTGAAATCCAAGTACAGCCAAATCAAGAGTTAAAAACTGAACTTGAAGATTTTCATCGAATTCAGCCCCATATGCGATTACTTGCACAGGGACACCCAATGATTTTATAAAGTTACTAATCTCTATGTTGATATAAGAAGGGGTATTTATTTTTCCCTCCTTATATTTATCTATATTAATGTTATTCTCTTGCGTCTGTTTAAAATGAGTGTAATCTAAATCGGTTGCAGTGCAAAAACTTGAAAAAAAGAATTGCCATATGCGATATTCTCCTTGTATGATATTTCCTTTATAGTCGGTTTTTTGAAAATTCATGTTATAAAAATAGCAACCAGAATGTGGCGTTGTAGATTTTTTGCTACGACATAACTTACTAAAAGCTATTTGTGCCTTTTCCCATTCTTCGGTACTTAAAAACTCTTTTTGCCGCCTATCGAAATCTATTATTTCCGTAATATTACTTATTATTATTGATTTGTTTGCAGAAGGATGTTCTTTTTGCCAACAAGTAAGTCCATCTGAATAGTTGGCTTTAATCATATTATATTCAGTTGATACCTGCTTTTCTCGTTGTATTCTTTTCAATTCGAGCTTTTCTCTCTTTTCCCATTCAACTTTAGGAAATGAGAGGAATTTGTTTATATCTTGTTTTGTAAGATTGTTTTCAGACTGGAATATTCGTAATTCTTTTCGAAAGAAAGAGTATGCATTAGGATATATATCTTTTTGATGCTTAAATTTCTTTATTAAACGCTTGGTTGATAAATTTGATATAAATATAAAAGCTATAAGAATGGCTATTAAAATTCCTATAATTATGCATACGACTTTAAAACCTTGAGTAAGTCCCCAAATTATAAGTGCTAGTAGGGCATATCCAATACAACCCCATTTTTTTTCTGAATCCATAATTCTTACTTATAAATATATAAAGCGTGAACTGCACAGCCACGTCTTTATTTGGAGGTCGTAGGAAACCTTGCATACAGATGTAGTAATAGCAGCCCACGCTATAGCGTGAGAACCACTATGCCATCTGAGTATGCAATTTGAAAATTTCCTACGTTTCCAAATACTTGATGCGCATAACGCTTCTTTCTTATCTAATATGTTTTGGAAAGAGTTACCTCAATCCGATACAAAGGTAAGAAAAATCCGTGATCTGCCATTCAAACATCACGGATTTTTTTGATTTACAGTTTCATACTCCTATTCTGTCTTGGTTTCGGTATTCCGATAGCTTCTCTAAACTCATTCATTTTCTTTCTGAACCAGTTCACGTGTGAAACCCCGTCTATCTTGAAATCGAATCTACCGTTTTCGTCCTGTCTGATGGAACAGACGGAGTGTCGGGTATCAAAACTTCGGTTAAATTCGGAAGAATAGAGTTCGCCTTTTATCCCGACCTCCTTGAACTCGCACAGTCTTCTGATTATTCCGTCATTGAACCCCAATCGGTCACGCAGGAAGTTTATTACAGGCATCAGCTTCTCCACATACGGGAAATAGCGTCTGACAAAATCCGTAAACTCCGACAGCTTGCGGTGCTGTTGCTCGTAAGCGTTTCTTATCTCCTGTATCTGTTCGGCTTGTTGTCGTTCCCGTTGTCGGGCTTCGTCTTCAAGTTCAAGGATGCGGTCTTGCAAGTCCTCGTTCCTGCGTTCCAACGATTTCATTCTTCCACTTCCGAAAAGAGAACCCACACTGCTTGCAAGGGCGGTTGCCGTATCGGTGGCTGCGCTTTTGAGCTTGTCGGTGCGGATTTCCGCTTTTACCTGTTTCAGTTCCTCCTGCGCCTCGGCTTTCTTCTCCTGTAACAGTCTGGTTTCGGTTTCAAGGGTTTCATTTTTCTTTTTCAAGTCCCGATAATACTGCATGGTGGTAGTGTGCCGTGCTTCCGAGCCCCGTACCCCACGTTGCAATCCGTATTTCGTCATCACCCTTGCGTAATTGTCGTGGTAGGCAATCAGGGTCTGGCGGTTGAACAGGTCATCGGCACACAAACGGACGGAATTTGTTTTCTTGCGGTACTTGCGCTTACCGTCCGTCTGTTCTTTCTTGGCTTTGCGCCTTTCACCCGTCACGATAGGAACAACGGCTGCGTGGATGTGCGGAGTCTTCTCGTCCATGTGCAGATGGGCGGCAACCACATTGTCTTTGCCGAATGTGGCTTGCAGCCATTGGATGCTGTCATTGCACCATTCGTCGAGCTTTCCTTTTTCCTGTATGTTCATCATGTCCTCGTGCGTACCCGACAAAACCACCCGGACAACGCGGACTTGGTCGTGCGTGATTTTCCGTCTGATGCCTGCCGTGTTCAGCCTGTGGGCAATCGCTTCATCCCTGCCATGAACGCCATCAGGGTATTCGACAAGCACCCTGTTCAGATGTGTTCTTGTCGGGTCGGCGTTTTTAGGTATTATCTTTCTCTCTATATGGTCGGACTGCGTGGTGTCCGATGTACCCTTTGCCTTCTTAATGTCCAATGAAAAATATCCCATATCATTACTGTTTTTGCGGTTATCGTTATGTTTCTTCTCTCTGCCTGTGGCATCGGCTCACAGGGTTTATTATGCAAATGAACCATTGCAGCACTCGGCATAATCCAAACGAGTTTGGCTTCTGCTCTCGTTTGCACAGGGTTTCCAAAGGGATTTCCCTTTGGCTCGATAGGGTGTTTTTAGCGTTACGAAGTAATGCGTGAAGAAAACGCCCTATTGAGCTATGGTATTTCTGTCTAAATACCTTGGGAGAGCGGACGTGCATATTACAGATGAAATCCCCCTTTCTTTTTCGGTGGCTGCATCATCCGCCTTGCGGATTGGACTTGCTTCTTCTCCTTTATCGGCTCTGCCGATTGGGACAAGGGCTTACCGCACAGGTAGTCGTTCAAGTCCTTATAATCACGATAGTACATTGACTTGTCAAGCATCCGTTCCCCGAACTTCTCTTTCAGCTTCTTGCAGGTGCTCCGTCCAGCCGTGTCGTTGTCAAGGAAACAGCCGATTTGGGTGTAGGTTTCCAATAAGCTTTCCGCTTTCGCAAGATTGGAAACGGAGTTCAGTATGACATAGTCCTGTGTGTCCAATCGCGGGTGTTGCGGATTGTTTCTTACTCGGATGGTAAGGAATGAGAGGTAATCCATGAACCCCTCGAACAGGTAACACATACATCGTTGTCCGTCCTGCTGTCGGATATGGGTGATGTCTTTCGGGGCGACACATCCCTTGAAGTATCTGTTGCGCACTTCATATCCTCCTGCCATGTTCGGAAAGCCGATGGCAAAATAGGGTTTGTCGGCATTCATAAACCGAAGCTCCCTGCATTCTCTTTTGGCAAGTCCGATGTTTATTTCCCTTTCTTGCAGATAGGCTATAAGAGCAGGAGAGGACAACTCACCAACCCTTAATCCCTGATAAGGCTGATTGTCGGAATGCTGTCTGCCAAAAGAGAACGATGCAGGGCGGATGTATGCTGTCCGCTCCTCTATGCGTTTCAGCAGATAGGCTACATCTTCCGAATAGTAAAGTTCCGCTGCCAATGCGAGGATGTTTCCGCCTTTGCCGATGCCGAAGTCATACCATTTTTCAAGCTCAGTGTTTACCTTGAACGATGCGTCCGTTTCTTCCCGTAGCGGTGATTTATACCACAGGTTCTTGCCTTGTTGCTTTACAGGCGTATAGCCCAGACTTTGCAGATAGTCTGCCAGTTTGATTTGCTTTACATCTTGGATTGTCATATTACATACGGTTTTGAAGTTGATGAAAATTTGTTGATTTGATGAATTGTCAATGTAATATATTTATATACAGCCTCGTAACCTCTCAACATCTTCTCAACAAACCACTCGCCAAAAGAGAAATCAACAAACGGGTGTCGGTGGTCTCTCAACTTCTCTTTTGGCTTGTTGAGATTTTGTTGAGAATGTATATCGTTTATTGTCAGTGTATTTATACCCATATTCAACAATTCAACAGAAAAATGATAATATTACAGGGATTCAAGTTGCTCCCTTGTGACGGTGTAGAAGCGTCCCACTCTCCTTATCGGCTCATACCGACATTCCCGATTGCAGTTGAACTGGTAGGTGGTATAAGTCAGTCCGTTTGGCGCAGGGGTCAGTTTCCAACATTCCTGCAACACTTTTCGGACTTGGTGTTTCTCCACCTTTACCTGTGAGTGTACCAGCAAAAGAAGAATGTCGCTGTAACAGAAAGAGAATGTATCCGTGCCGACACTGTCCATGATGTCAAGGACAAGTTCGTGCATCTCTATCTCTAATCGGTTGCGGTTGCTGCGGATAATCTTCTGCAAGGCTTCTGTATGCAGCAATGTGGGGTTGAACCACATCCGGCTTTCCTTATCGGTGGATAGCTGTCTGTATTGCAGGAAATGGAGAAAGGCGGGTATCTCCGCTTTCAGCTTTTGCAGGAAGTCGGTGTCATCGGACTGCAAGCGGTCTATCTTGCGCACCCAATAGCGTGTTTCCCCTGCATCTATGATTACGGGCAGATACTCGTTGTTGGAGCACAGCACGAATTTGGCGAAGAATGCAATCTCGTCACGGTCTTTGCCTTTGGCTTCCACCTTGTAGGATAAGGTAGTGCTGAGGTTTTTCAACCGTTCGCTGTCCTCCCTGCGGTTGAGCAACACCTCATCTACCACGATAAGCAACTTGCCAGCCCAGTCGGAATTGAACTGGCTGCGGAAATCCTCGTTGGTGTTGAAAGTCACATTGTTCTGAAAAAGGGCTTTCAGAAAGTTCAGGAAGGTGCTTTTGCCCGTGTTGCGTTCTTCCGACACCAACAGCAGGATAGGCAACTTCTGAATCGGTTGCAGGTAGAGCAGTTGCAGATAGTCCATCCCCAACTCGTATTGTTCCCCGAAGATGTGATGCAGCAATGAACGGATAGAGGGGAAATCCCCTTGTCGGGGTACATGGTCTATCGGTTCGTAGAGGTTAAGGAATTTGCCGACCACGGAACGGTAGCCGATGTGTTCGGGTACGGTGCAGAAGCCGTCATACTTGGGAACGCTGCCGATGTAATCCTTGCCGTAATCCTGTCGCAGGGTCTCGTTGTTCCATGCGATGCGTTTCTTCACATACCCTCCGTTCAGTCTCGGTTGCTTCACAATCTTGTAGAGCGTTGTTCCGACACGGATAAATTCTTCCTTTGCTATGCCGCCATCCGATGGCGGTCTGTGGCTGTCTTGTTGTTCGATAGCTGACATAATCAAATGGTTTTAAGTTTGAAAATTACCAGCTGCAAAAATATAATCAATTATCGGATAGGTTGTTATGCAAAACACAGCAGAATGATGACAAATAGCCCCCGAAACAAAAACTTTCAATGGTTTGGGGCAGGAAACGGGTTGTGCAAACGGAAAAACTCCTGAAAAGCGAATGTCGGATTACGCTTTTCGGGAGAAAAAACCAGAGCGTCTGTCGTGCTGTCGTACTGACTTAATGAATTACTGACTTACCGAGTGAATAATGTCAGGCATTCAGCTACGAGAAGTATTCGGATTTGGATATACTGTTGGTATTCAGCGAGAAGAAGATGCTTGTTTTCTCTTTTCGCAGGTACAGTCTTTCAAGAACGGCATTGCGTACCCTTTCCGCTCCGAATGTGCCGATATGGAAAGCGAGGGCAACTATCGCTTCAAGGTTGTAAACCTCCATACAGCAATTATCGGATACCCGTATGTTTCGCCTTGTTCCGTATTCCCTTAAAACTCCGTTCTTGCAAAGAGCCTTTACCCCAGCACGGAATGTCGGGGCGGTTACTCCAAACAGGTCGCAAAGTTCCCATTCGTTCATGGCGGTTGCGCCTATATCGGTCGGCAAGGTGATGTTGCCGTTGCCGTCCGTTGTGATGATGCTTCGTTTCATGGCTATGCTTGGTTATGGGGTTACACTTCCGAACGATGCGTTCAGCTTGTTGCCGAACATCGTCAGGTCATTGTCAAGTTTCTGTGTGGTTATCTTCGCATAGATTTGAGTCGTGACAATGTTCGTGTGTCCCAAAACACGGCTCACGCTTTCAATGGGCATCCCCTTGCTAAGAGCCAGTGTTCCAAACGTATGACGTGCGCAATGGTAGGAGATTTGCTTCTCTATTCCGCATTCCGCCATTACCTTTTTCAGTTGTTTGCACATCGTCCAATAGTTGATTTTCCCGAAAACCAGCCTGTCTTCCGACAGATACTTGTACCGTTCGATTATCTGCAAGGGAATATCCAGCAGCTTCACTTGGAACGGGACATTTGTCTTGTGCCGTTTCGACAATATCCATTTCTCACCGTTCACCTCCACTATTTCGTCCGTTGTGAGTTCTTTCATATCCACGAAAGACAAGGCGGTGAAGCAGGCGAAAATGAACAGATCCCGCACCAATGCGAGGGTGGGGTTGTCAAACTCGTGCGCCATGATTCTTTTGATTTCGTCCTCTGTCAGATATTCCCGTTCCTTAACATTCGGGCTGATATGGAACTGCGCAAACGGATTTCTCGGTATCAGTCCGTTATAGTGCGCACGCATGACCACGCCTTTCAGCCACATGCAGTTCAGCCAGATGGTGGCGTTTTTCAGTCCCCGTTCAGCCGTAAGATAAGCCGCAAACTCCCTGATGAAGTCGGGCGTAAGTTCCAGCATGGACATGTCCGTCCGTCTGTAGAATGACTTGATAAAGGCTGCGACATAGTTCCTTGCCCTTACCATGACCTTATACGTGCCGATGCTGCGGTCTTTGCCGACACGTTTCAGGAAGTTGGCGCAATCCTTGTCAAAAGCCTTTATCAGTGTCTCATACTCGCTTCCTACCCCTTGGTAGGCATTGCGCACCATTTCAGCCGTTACGTATGCCTCTCGGTCGGATATGCGCTGATAGTGCTTGATGATTTGCGCCTTGATGTTGTCCAATGCCAGATTGACGTTCCGTGCTTCGGCACTCTTGCCTTTGGCTCGGTTGCCTTTCGCATCCCAAAGGGTTTTCGGGATGGTCTGCTTGCAACTGAACTGCGCCACAGTACCGTTGATTGTCACTCGTCCCATGATGGGGACAATACCGTCTTTCTCCTTGCTGCCGTTCACGTAGAACAGCACTTTGAATGTACTTCTTGCCATACTCGTTTTTTTGTTTGCAAAGTTAAATATCAACGAGTTAGACCTTGATACGCAAATCGGTGACAAACGGTGCAATAGCATCTCTCATATGTTAAATCTTACTCTTTTACGGGTAATGATTTGCAAACCATTCTTCTTCTTAAATCCGCTTTTCTTTGCGTTTTCCGATTTTTCGGCTTGTCATCATTTGACATCGTAACGACTCTGATATTAAGTCGTTTAGCGTCATTTCTCCCGTTTTTCGAGGTTATTCCAGAGATTTTTAGTAAGTTTGTAAATACGTATTCAGGAAATAAAATGGGTGAACATATATGTTTTAGGAGAAACGAACGTTTAGCGACAGTCAATCCTTATTGGAGAGGAAATCCGATGGTGCGCGGACGTTTTTTTAACAGGCAGCATCGCTTCCGTCCGGGGATGGGCAGCGTGTTGAAATGGCGTCTTTCGCCCAATCCCCAACGCAAAGAGAAGAAGACGGTGAAATGGGACCCGAAAGTTTGTTATCTTCGCTCATTGGATGCGGTGGTAGGAGATTCTCTGATATGGCTCGGACATAATTCTTTCTTTCTTCAATTAGCAGGTAAGCGAATCATGTTCGATCCGGTGTTCGGCAGTATTCCTTTTGTGAAAAGACAGAGCGAATTTCCTGCTAATCCTGATATATTTACGGAGATTGATTATCTACTTGTCAGTCATGACCATTTCGACCATTTGGATAAACAGAGTATAGCCCGCTTACTGAAGAACAACCCGCAAATGAAACTTTTCTGCGGCTTGGGAACCGGTGAACTGATTCAGGGATGGTTCCCTGAAATGAAAGTGATTGAAGCCGGATGGTATCAACAAATGGAAGATGAAGGATTGAAGATCACGTTTCTGCCGGCACAACACTGGAGCAAACGTTCCGTACGCGATGGCGGTCAGCGATTGTGGGGAGCTTTTATGCTGCAAGGAAATGGGATTTCTCTTTATTATAGTGGTGATACGGGTTATTCCAGCCATTTTCGTGAGATTCCCGATCTGTTCGGAGCACCGGATTATGCTTTGTTAGGTATCGGTGCATACAAACCTCGCTGGTTTATGCGTCCCAACCATATATCGCCATACGAATCCTTGACTGCTGCCGAAGAAATGAATGCAGGTCTTACCATTCCCATGCATTATGGCACATTCGACTTGTCTGACGAGCCTTTGCACGATCCTCCGAAAGTTTTTGCAGCAGAAGCAAAGAAACGGAAGATTCCAGTGGAGATTCCCTATTTGGGAGAGATTGTAAAATTGAAAAAACAGAAATAATTAGAAACGAATAAAGAGATGAAGAAATTAGAAGTAAAAGACCTGAAAGAAAACTTTTTCGAAGCGATTGGAAAAGAGTGGATGCTGGTTACGGCCGGAACAAAAGAGAAGTTTAACACGATGACAGCAAGTTGGGGTGGCATCGGTTGGCTGTGGAACAAGCCTGTTGCTTTCGTTTTTATCCGTCCCGAACGGTATACGTATGAATTTGTAGAGAAGAACGATCACCTGACTCTTTCTTTCTTAGGGGCAGAAAATAAGAAGATTCACGCTATTTGTGGTTCTAAGTCGGGACGTAATATAGATAAAGTAAAAGAGACCGGATTGAAGCCAGTGTTTACAGAAAATGGCAATGTGTTGTTCGAGCAGGCACGATTGAGCCTGGAGTGTAAGAAGCTTTATGCTGACGGTATCAAACCGGAATGTTTTCTGGATAAGGAATCATTGGAAAAGTGGTACGGTGGTGCTCATGGTGGTTTCCACAAGATGTATATTGTAGAAATTGAAAATATTTATTCGGAGTAAGATTTAGCCGATTTATGATGGATGCAATGGAGAAGGCTCTGAACTCAAGTAGATTGAGAACAGAGCCTTCTTTTATTTTACTTTATTGGAAAGTCGTTAAGCACAGATTATATGAAATATGCAGTTTTAGTGAATCAAATGACCGTGAGATTCGTATAATCCGTGCTTTAAAATTTTACTTAGATGGAGCTTTCTTCACCCATTTATCCAACCATTCAAAGAATGTGCGTTGCCATAAAACTCCATTCTGCGGTTTCAATACCCAGTGGTTTTCATCCGGATAAATCAGCAACTCTGCAGGAACACCACGCATCACGGCAGCATCGAAAGCAGCCATTGCCTGATTAGCCAGAATACGGTAGTCTTTTTCTCCATGAATACAGAGGATAGGCGTATCCCATTTCTCCACGAATAGGTGAGGAGAGTTGGCAAACGTACGTTGTGCCACCGGGTTTTGTTTTTCCCAGTATGCGCCTCCCATATCCCAGTTGGCAAACCATTTTTCTTCAGTTTCCAGATATTGCATTTCCATATTGAAGATACCGTCGTGGGCGATGAAGGCTTTGAATCGTTTGTCATGATGTCCCGCCAACCAGTATACAGAGAATCCTCCGAAGCTGGCACCTACACATCCCAAGCGATCTTTGTCTACATACGGCTCTTTTGCCATTTCATCGATAGCAGTGAAATAATCTTTCATACACTGGCCACCGTAGTCACCACTGATCTGTTCGTTCCATTCCACGCCAAATCCCGGCAAGCCGCGACGATTCGGAGCAACAATGATATAATCATTGGCTGCCATAATCTGGAAATTCCAGCGATAAGACCAGAACTGGCTTACCGGACTTTGCGGACCTCCTTCACAGAACAGCAAAGTCGGATATTTCTTGTTCGGATCAAACTGCGGGGGATAGATTACCCATGTCAACATCTGTTTGCCATCTGTTGTTTTCATCCAGCGACCTTCCACTTTACCCATTTCCAACTGGTCGTAGATCTGCTTGTTTTCCTGCGTCAGTTGAGTAGTAGAGCCATCCAGTGCCACTGTATAAATCTCATCACCCATGCTCATAGAATGACGTTTGGCGATCAGTTTATCCCCGAAAAGAGATACACTTTCATAATCGTACATTCCTGAAGTGATTGCCTTTACCGAATCATTGGCCAAATCCAGCGCATAAATCTGCGATTCTCCGTGCCATACACCGGTGAAATAAATCATCTTTGCATCTGCTCCCCAGACAAAAGCATCCACATTCGATTCGAATGTCTTACTCACAAAACGCTTCTCGCCAGTTTCCAGGTTCATGATGAACAGACGGTTCAAATCCGCTTCGTATCCGTCACGTTCCATGCTCTGCCAGGCAATATACTTGCCGTCCGGTGAGTATTGCGGGTTGGTATCATATCCTTTGTTCTCTTCAGTAATATTTTCTGTTTTCTTAGTATTCAAGTCATAGATATAAATATCAGAGTTGGTAGAAATCGCATATTCCAGTCCTGTCTTTTTACGGCAAGTGTAAGCCACTTTGTCCGAAGTCATATTCCAGGCAAGTTGCTCAATGCCACCCCAAGGCTTCATCGGACTTTCATACGGTTCGTCGTTCAGAATATCCACAATATTGGAAATGCCGTTACCATCAAAGTCGGCAACAAAAGGATGCGGAGCGGTTGTCACCCATTCATCCCAATGTTTGTACATCAGGTCGGTAACGATGATACCGGTAGCTTTCGGCAGGTCCGGATACTTATCAGCAGTGCTTTCTTTCGTCTTTACTTGTGAAATAAACAGCAGTTTTTTGCCATCCGGTGAGATGGAATATCCTTCAATATCTCCGTCGTAGTTGGTCAGCTGCTTGCGCCCGCTACCATCCGGATTCATTTCATAAAGCTGGCTGCTTCCGTTGTCATTACTTAAGAATGCCAGTTTGGTGCCTCCCTTAATCCAAGTCACCTCATTTTCCTGATACGGGGTATGAGTGATTTGTTGATTTTCGCTTCCATCTGCGTTCATTACGAAAACTTCGCGGTTACTTTTGTTTTCCGGTACGCTGTAATACGCTACCGTATACGCAATTTTCTTTCCGTCGGGCGATACGGCGAATCCGCCGATACGTCCCATAGCCCAAAGTGCTTCGGGAGTCATGCGCTTCCCTTCGATCTTAATATCCGATTTCTCGATAAGCACCTGATCTGTCTTGCCTGCGTCTTTGGTTCCTCCGCAGGCAGCTAACAACATTGCTGCCGACATCATAATTAAATTAGCTTGTCTCATATATTTTATAAAATGTTTATTTTCTTGCGAAGATAGTGAAAAAAGGATTTAAATCTTCTTTTTCTGCCAGTTTCCTTTCTTCATATACCAGTAGCAGAACATCAGCGTGAAAATACCATATACGCATTCCGTTGTCCAGGCAAATGCGACGTCCATCCGCAGATACATGATGAAATATGCAGAGTATGTGACGTAGATAGCCAATACACAAAGTTCCATAGCCAGTGCAGTCCGCGTATTCCCTGTACCTGATACCGATTGGAAATAAACATTGGCAGGCACCAGCACCAGATAGGCAGAACACAATACCCATAGTGAAGGCACGGATGCTGCTCTCAAATCCGGCATATCTGTATAAATACGTAGGATCAGATCCGGAAATAGACAGAAGAATATCAGAATTGGCAATACAAATATATATCCAATGCGAATGTGCTGCCTGATAGTACCCCGTACACAATCCTGTTCACCTGCACCGATCAGATTGCTGACCAATGAACCACAGGTGGATGCAAATGCCATTGCAATCATAAACGGGATTCCCGATACGTTTCGGATAATGTTCGCGATTGCCAAAGAGCGCTCTCCCAAATGTTCCACAAATAGAAAGAACATAAACCAGGTAGACAAAGAAACAAAGTTCTGAATCATTGTCCACACAGAAACATTCAGTATTCGTTTCAGTGTTTTCCCTTGGAACTTAGGCAGTATATTCAATGCATACTTCCTGCAGTCAATCCGCTTCCAGGTATAGATGATAAAGAAAATCACCGATACCATTTCAGCCAGCGAAGAGCCGATAGCAGCACCGGCAATTCCCAATTGCGGGAAACCGAATTTACCGAAAATCAGGATATAATTGAATACCACATTCGAAAGTACCATCACAATAGAGTTCAAAGTCAGCGTCTTGGTTTGTGTCGTACCTACAAAGAAGGCGCGGAACATGACCATGATAAAAGAGAAGAAGAACCCGTACACACGCCAGTGAATATAACTCTCGGCTGCATCGTAAATGTGAGGAGACGAAATGATATTCTTGAGGATATATGGTGAGAATACGATGGAGAACGTGAATAAAATCACTGCCATGGCAAGCAGGAAATATATGCCCTGATAAAAAATGGGTCCGATTTCCTTGTAGTTTCCTTCTCCATTGCGACGCGCAATTAATATCTGGGCACCGATGCTGAAACCGAATGCCATCATGAAAATGGCAAGGTAATATACACCTGCAATGGCGGAAGCACCTAATTCGATTTCTCCGACACGTCCCAGAAAAGCAGTGTCCGTCATACCAATCATCTGTTCCATAATCAGACTGATTAGGATAGGGTAGGAGATTGTCCAGATTTGTTTATAAGAATATTTAGTTTTCATCTTATTTTATTTTTTAGAGAAAGAAAGCCGGGCAACCAAAATAGGATGTCCGGCTTTCTTAGAATATGATTCAGGAATTACTCCTTATTTTTTATTCTGTCTTTGCTGCTGCAATTGCTCTTGTTGCTTTTGCATCGCCTCCAGGCGAGCAGCAAATCCGGTCTTTTTCATTTGTTTCGGGTCTTTCTTTTTCGCTTCAAGAATAGCCAACAATTTAGTTTCGTCAGTCGTTCTACGAAGCAGAATCATAGTACCCACACTAATCAGCGTTGACACGAAGTAGTAATAGTTCAAACCTGACGGATAATCGTTCAAGACGAACAAGAACATAATCGGCATCAGATACATCATCCATTTCATAGCCGCCATTTGTGGCTGCGCTCCGGTATCCTGCATAGACATTGTGTACTTTGTGTTCAAGATGTTTGTCAACGTCATCAGCAAGCAGAACAAGCTAAGGTGATTGCCAAGGAACGGGATATGGAACGGGAATGTGATGATAGCGTCATAAGTAGAAAGGTCGTCCGCCCACAAGAAACTCTGTTGACGCAGTTCGATAGCACTCGGCACGAACATAAACAAAGCCATCAGGATAGGGAACTGCAATAACATCGGCAGACAGCCACCCATCGGGCTTACCCCGTATTGGCTGTAAAGGCTCATCACCTCCTGCTGTTTCTTCATTGCATCTTCCTGCTTGGGATATTTCTTGTTGATTTCATCAATTTTCGGTTTCAATACACGCATCTTGGCAGAAGACATGTACGTTTTCCAGGTAGCCGGATAAACCAGCACTTTCACCATAATAGTCAGAATCAACAGAACGATACCCATGCTCAATCCCCAGCCGGACAACCAGTCGAATACGTTGATCGTGATAAACTGGTTAATCCAGCGAATCAGCGGCCAACCCAGGTAAACCAGTCGGTGAAGCTCCCATTTCTCGTCACGTCCTTTATCCAGCGCTTTCAGCGTCTTGAAGTGGTTCGGACCGAAGTAGAAGTACATCTCTGTCGGTTCTTTGCCTGACGGATCAAAGAAAGTATTCATTTCAGCAGAATAATCTTTGATATATCCGCTTCCCTGTTGTTCCATTTTTGACTTAACGGAAACCTTGTCGAAATCCTGTTCAGCGATAAATACAGACGAGAAGAACTGATTCTTGAAAGCTACCCAATCAATGCGTCCCGGCAAATCCTGACTGTCATCTTTGGCAGCAGACAAGTTGTCTACATTGTCACCTGTTACTTTATAAGTCAGTTCCGACAGACGATTCTCATAAGTGAATCCTTTTTCCAGTTGGCGGGCACGTTGTGACCAGTCGATGTCCACATACTTAGTACTAGCCAACTTGTCTTCCATGCCTGTCGCTTTGATTTCAAAGTTCATCAGGTAGCTATCCGGTTTCAGCGTATAGATGAAATCGATATAGCTTGCGCTATCCGCAGCCAGACGCATTGTAACACTACTGTCCGTCTTGTTCACAGCTTCAAAGAAATAATCTTTGGTCTGGATGGCTCCTGCCTTGTTGTAAAAGTTGAAGTTCATCGAAGCATCGTCACCGTCGAACAGCATGACCGGCGTCTTTTTGTCTTGTGCCATATAATCTTTCAGCATGGCTGAATAGACACGTCCGCCTTTGGTTGTGAAAGTGATTTCCGCTACATTATTCTGGATGCTGATTTTAGAGTCGGTTCCATGCAAGGCATTGAAAAACAAAGCAGAAGAATCGGCAGCCGATGCCACCTCTTTTTGACTGTTAGCCAGTGCAGCTTCCGTTTTAGCCTTCAACGCTTCCTCCTGCTGCTGTACCACGGCAATAGAATCGTAGTATTTTTTTTGCGCAGCTATCTGTTCCTCGCTTGGACGGCTCAAAAAACTGAATCCTACCAATAATATACCTATCAGAACGAGACCTGTGATGGTGTTTTTATCCATTCTTATTTTAATTACAAATTATATAAATTACAAACTACCGGTTGTTTACCACGTATCGCGTTAGCCGTTCACCGTTGCTTTTTCGTTTTCGATGGCAGCTTTCACAAATGCAACAAACAACGGATGAGGGTTCAGTACCGTACTACCATATTCCGGATGGAACTGTGTACCGACAAACCATTTCAAAGTCGGGATTTCAACGATTTCTACCAGATCCGATTCCGGGTTGATACCTACACATTTCATGCCGGCAGCTTCATATCGGTCTTTATAATCATTGTTGAACTCATAGCGATGGCGGTGACGTTCCTGAATATGTTCCTGTCCGTAAGCCTGATATGCTTTCGAACCTTTCTGCAATACACATTCGTAAGCACCCAGACGCATCGTACCACCCATATTGGTGATTGCTTTCTGCTCTTCCATGATATCAATCACGTTGTGCGGAGTCTTTTCATCCATTTCACGTGAGTTGGCATCTGCGTATCCTAGTACGTTGCGTGCAAACTCAATAGCAATACATTGCATACCCAGACAAATACCGAAAGTCGGAATGTCATGTGTACGTGTATATTTGATAGCGACAAACTTGCCGTCGATACCCCGTTGACCGAATCCCGGACCAATCATTACGCCCGCCATACCTTTCAAAGCTTCAGCTACATTCTCATCTGTCAGTTTCTCGCTGTTTACGAAATGAACTTCCACTTTGCGGTCATTGTAAGTACCCGCTTGCGATAAAGCTTCACGGATAGATTTGTAAGCATCCTGCAAATCGTATTTTCCAACCAGTGCAATATTGATCGGTTCTTTAGTCTCTGCAGCGTGACGACGTTCCAGGAATTTACGCCATGGGCCGAGTCCCGGAGTTTCGCCTACCGGCAGTCCCATCTTTTCGAGGATAGTGCTGTCCAGCCCTTGCGCTTGCATCAGGATAGGTACTTCGTAGATTGTTTCCGCGTCGATAGACTGCACGACGGCTTTATCGTCTACATTACAGAATTGTGCCACTTTCTTACGCAGTCCGTCACTTAGCGGATGCTCGGCACGCAGTACCAGTACATCCGGCTGAATACCCACACTTTGGAGTTCCTTTACAGAATGTTGCGTCGGTTTTGTTTTCAATTCTCCGGCAGCAGCAAGATAAGGAACATAGGTCAAGTGTACGCAAAGAGCGTTCTTACCGAGTTCCCATTTCAACTGACGGATACTTTCGAGGTAGGGGAGTGATTCGATGTCACCTACCGTACCACCGATTTCAGTAATCACAAAATCAAACTTGTATTTATTACCAAGCAGTTTTACATTCCGTTTGATCTCGTCTGTGATGTGAGGAATCACCTGGATCGTTTTACCCAGATAATCTCCACGACGTTCCTTGTCAATGACGCTCTTGTAGATACGTCCCGTAGTAATGTTGTTCGCCTTTGTCGTTTGTATACCCAGGAATCGCTCATAGTGTCCCAAGTCAAGGTCGGCTTCGTGTCCGTCTACGGTTACATAGCACTCTCCGTGCTCATAAGGATTCAATGTTCCCGGGTCGATGTTGATATACGGGTCAAACTTCTGGATGGTTACATTATAACCTCTTGCTTGCAGCAACTTACCGATGGATGATGAGATGATCCCTTTTCCTAAAGAAGAGGCAACACCACCGGTGACGAAAATATACTTTGTTTCTCCCACAGCTATAACTGTTTTAATAATTGTTTACTTAGTAGTATTCTTACGAACTTAAAAACCGCAAAATTATAAAAAAAAGAGGAAGATTACAGTCTTTCGTCTCCACAATTTTATTAAAAAATGCAATTTTAAAAGAATCCTATGATTTCTGAACAAAATAATGTAGCTTTGCACTCTAAACCATAGACAAATATGATGAGAATTACTACTTTATGTTCAGCGTTTATTCTGTCAATCTTATCGTTATCGCTTTTTGCACAGGAATCTGTCGATCCCTCTCCACTTCCGACTGACTCTCTGCAGCCTGCTCCTGAAGCGATTAAACCTGCCAAAACGGTTAAATCTTCAACAGTTGTGGCAAAAGCCAGAGTCGTGAAAGCAGATACGCTTTCGGCGGAGCTTCAGAAATATTTGATGCTCAAACTGAATATGTCGGGGCCGACTCCGAAACTGGATACCGTTTCTTATTTATATAATAAGTATGTCGCGCAATTAGATTATTTGAACGACCTGTCTGTGCCGCCACGTTATATTCCGTCTGATCCCGATTATTTCCGCCTGTTCACACCATTGGCATATTATTATGCTCCGATGGCACAATATTCGAAATTGGAATGGAAGCCTATGCAATGGGACACCACTCCTCAACTGACAGCGGAACTTCTGCCTTATGATACCCTGGCATTTACTAAGACCCAGCGTGTCGAAAAAATAGTGAATAGTGCATTGATGGATCTTTATTTGGAACATCCGAACTTAGTTGTCACTACAGAAGACCGTATTATGAGTCGTGATGTATTCCGTCATGATGTGAAGCCAAAGATATCTCCGAAAGCAACAGTTATCCATCTGTTCCAACCGGAAAATATGGATGATAATGTAGGGAAAGCCAATATGAAGATTAGTCGGCCGAACTGGTGGGTGACCGGAGGTAACGGATCGTTGCAGATTAGCCAGAACCACCTTTCGGATAACTGGTATAAGGGAGGTGAAAGTAACTTCTCCGGATTAGCCACTTTTCAGATTTTTGCCAACTATAATGACAATGAAAAGGTGCTGTTTGAGAACCAGCTGGAAGCTAAAGTAGGTATGACTTCCACTCCGTCAGATGAATACCATAAATATCTGTTCAATACAGACCAATTTCGTTTGTATAATAAATTAGGTTTGAGAGCTTTCAAGAATTGGTATTATACCATTTCGTCCGAGTTTAAGACACAGTTTTTCAATGGATATAAAGCTAACAGCGAAGAATTGGTTTCATCTTTCATGTCTCCGGCAGATTTGGCGGTCAGTGTCGGTATGGATTATAAATTGAGTAAGAAGAAATTTAATCTTTCTGTGTTTATGGCGCCGTTGACTTATAACTTGCGTTATATCGGTAATTCTGAAGTAGACGAAACTAAGTTTGGCTTAGACAAAGGAAAATGCTCTAAAAACGACTTTGGTTCCCAGTTGCAATCCACATTGAACTGGACCATCATCTCTGCAGTAACTTTAGAGTCTCGTCTCAATTATCTGACCAACTATCATTGGGCACGTGTAGAATGGGAAAATACATTCAACTTCGTTTTGAACCGTTATCTTTCTACCAAGCTCTATATACATACCCGTTTTGACGATAGCTCGAAACCGACTGAAGGAGACAGCTTCTTCCAGTTGAAAGAATTGCTTAGCTTCGGTATCAATTATAAGTGGTAAGTAAATCGAAAGAATAGAAATCAGGCGCGGAATTTCCGCGCCTGATTTGTTTAGGGATGTTGTACAAAATATGGGTGGTAAAATAGAACCAATGTGATAGCGGATTTTTCACGTCCAAGATAGTCTTAACTGTATATTTCTATTTGTATGTAAAAAAAGAAAGCGTTTTTTCTTGTTTACTATTTATAATTTTATCTATCTTTGTCACCGAATTCAATCCATTGCCTAAGGGGTATGGAAAAATGAGGGGTAAAAATACATGATCATTAAGAAAAATGACGATCGAAATCTTCTGCCAACAGATGTGATTGGCAGCAGCGTAGCGCGCTCAAAACGTTGGTTGGTGGCAATCGTACGTATTTGTCACGAGAAAAAAACGGGTGAGCGGCTTACGAAAATGGGGATCGAAAATTTCCTTCCAATTCAACAAGAAGTTCATCAATGGAGCGACCGCCGTAAAATTGTCGACCGGGTACTGCTTCCGATGATGATTTTCGTTCACGTTGATCTGCAAGAACAAAAAGAAGTCCTGACTTTATCTTCTATCAGCCGTTACATGGTATTACGTGGGGAGAGTACTCCGGCTGTTATTCCTGATCAACAAATGTTGCGATTTAAGTTTATGCTCGACTACTCGGATGAGACGATTAGCATGAGTACATCGCCATTGGCTCCGGGAGAGAAAATACGGGTAATCAAGGGACCATTGGCAGGATTGGAAGGGGAATTAGTACATGTGAATGGGAAATCGAAAGTTGCTGTTCGATTGACAATGTTAGGGTGTGCATGTGTAGATATACCGGCTGGGTGTGTAGAGCCGGTATCTGAAAATGGGGATTTACGTGATTGAGTAATCAATCTATTTTATAGGGGTATGGGGATTTTACTGCAAAAATGTAATGAAAGTCTGTAAAATAGCAGGCAGTCTATCTGACATCGGTAACCAAACAGTGGATATATTTATCGATGACCTCTCTCAAAAATAAAAATCCATAAAGTATTATGAATTATATCTTTACAAAAGATATAGTGTAGAAATGTATGTACGTATCGAAAGATGAAGGGATTCTTTGTTGGGCTACACCAACATGGAAATCGTAGTCATAGTCCTTGTACTGATCATAATCAATCAGATAAATCAAATTTCGAAATATTATTTTATTCATTTATACTATAATGGAAAAAACATTGAAGGACATAGTGCAATATGTCCGCAAAAATTATTTCAGTTATTGGGTTATTTTAGGTATTGACACGGCAATTTCTGTATTATGTTCGTTGGTCGCTTATGCGGTAATTCATTATATGGCGCATGTTCCAATGACCGACTGGATGCTCTGTAAATTTGCTTGCGTTTCTTTGGTGGCAAGTGTTGCGGGCTCTTTATTATTCCATACTTATCGTAATACAATTCGTTTCTCACAGGCACGTGAACTTTGGCGTATCATGTGTGCCGTTTTATTTAAAATTGCCTGTTTGGCCATTATATCTTTTGGATTTATATATGAGGCCCAATTGCCATACAATTATAAAATATCCTATCTTCTATTTGACGGTTTATTGACTTTAGTGATCTTGACCACCTTCCGTGTATCATTAATAATCGTCTATGATTTTTTATTGGATTGGGTGAATAAAAAGAACACACGTATTCTTATTTATGGTACTAATGAAGAGAGTGTGGCCTTGAAGTTACGTCTTAGAGATAGTGCCCATTATAAGGTAGCCGGTTTTTATGTATATGGCAAAAACAACAGCCGACGGCGATTGGCGGATCTTCCCGTTTATTACTTTGAAAATGAGTCGGATGTTGATTATATCATGCGGAAGCGCGGAATTAAGGGGATTCTGTTTTCGCGTTATGAAGATACCCGCCTGGAAGAAAAACGCCTTCTGGAATATTGTAAAAGCAATGAACTTAAGACATTGATAGCCCCTACTATCAGTGAGGCGGATTCTGACGGGAACTTTCATCAGTGGGTACGTCCTATTAAGATTGAGGATTTGTTGGGCCGTGCCGAAATTAACATCAACCTCCGTCAGGTAGCAGAAGAATTCAGGGGAAAAGTGGTGTTGGTGACTGGTGCGGCAGGTAGTATTGGCAGTGAGCTTTGCCGTCAATTGGTGCAGATGGGAATTCGGAAACTTATCATGTTCGACTCTGCAGAAACCCCTTTGCATAATGTCCGTCTTGAGTTTGAGAAAAGATATCCTGCTATAGATTTTGTTCCGGTGATTGGTGATGTGCGTGTGAAGGAACGTGTTCGTATGGTCTTCGAATTGTATCATCCTCAAGTCGTCTTTCATGCCGCTGCTTACAAGCATGTACCATTGATGGAGGAAAATCCTTGTGAGGCCGTACTTGTCAATGTGACCGGTTCCCGTCAGGTGGCTGACATGGCTGTGGAATATGGTGCAGAAAAGATGATTATGGTGTCTACGGATAAAGCTGTAAATCCTACTAATGTAATGGGCTGTTCCAAGCGTTTGGCGGAGATCTATGTCCAAAGTCTGGGATGTGCTATCCGTGAGGGAAAAGTGAAAGGTCATACCAAATTCATCACTACCCGTTTTGGTAATGTGTTGGGTAGTAACGGTTCTGTCATTCCCCGTTTTAAAGAACAGATAGAGAATGGCGGTCCTGTCACTGTTACTCATCCTGATATCATCCGTTTCTTTATGACCATTCCCGAAGCTTGCCGTCTGGTAATGGAGGCTGCTACCATGGGTGAGGGCAATGAAATCTTTGTCTTTGAGATGGGAAAGGCGGTCAAGATCGTTGATCTGGCGACTCGTATGATCGAATTGGCTGGCTATCGTCCGGGTGAAGACATAAAGATCGAATTTACGGGATTACGTCCGGGTGAGAAGCTTTATGAAGAGGTGTTGAGCGATAAAGAAAATACGATTCCGACAGAGAATAAGAAAATCATGATCGCTAAAGTTCGTCGGTATGAATATGCTGATATTCTTGACACTTATGCAGAATTTGAAAAGTTGTCGCGTGCGGTAAAGATCATGGATACCGTGCGGTTGATGAAGAAAGTAGTTCCGGAGTTCAAGTCAAAGAATTCTCCGCGATTTGAAGTATTGGATAAAGAATAATAAACTGGAAAATTTTATGAATAAACTATTTTACATGTATATGAATATACAAGGTATGGGACGCAATGTGCTTGTTTGCTTGATTACAATACTTCTGTTTGTTTCCTGTCAGTCATATAAAAAGGTACCCTATCTGCAGGATGCGGAAATTGTGGAACAGACAGCTCAACAGGAAAATTTGTATGACGCCAAAATAATGCCTAAAGACCTGCTTACTATTGTGGTTTCATGTACCAGTCCGGAGTTGGCGGTTCCTTTCAATTTGACGGTAGCGAGTCCTGGCAGTGTGGTTACCGGGAATACACAGTTGACAACCCAACCTGTCCTACAGCCCTATCTGGTGGATAATGAAGGAAAGATCAATTTTCCGGTATTAGGTGAATTAAAAGTGGGCGGTTTGACAAAGAAAGAGGCAGAACAATTAATTATAGAAAAGTTGAAACCTTATATCAAGGAGACTCCGATAGTAACCGTCCGCATGGTCAATTACAAAATTTCCGTATTGGGTGAGGTTGCCCGTCCGGGTACGTTTACCATCAATAACGAGAAGGTGAATCTGTTGGAAGCTTTGGCCATGGCGGGTGATATGACTGTCTGGGGGCTTCGTGACAATGTAAAACTGATTCGTGAAGGTGCTGACGGCAAACAGCAGATTATAACATTGGATCTTAACAGTGCGGAAACCATTCTTTCCCCCTACTATTGGCTGCAGCAGAATGATATAGTTTATGTGACTCCTAATAAAGCAAAAGCCCGTAATTCCGATATAGGTAACAGTACAAGCCTTTGGTTCTCCGCTACCTCTATCTTGGTGTCATTGGCAAGTTTATTAGTAACAATTTTCAAATAATATTACTGTATGATTGAGGAAAAAAAGGAAAAGTGTATGGAACAGTCTGAAGAACAGTTTAATATTCAGGAAATCCTTTTCCGTTGTCTGGTTCATTGGCCTTGGTTCGTGTTTTCAGTAATTGTTTGTATCGCCTGTGCGTGGGGCTACCTGCGACTGACGACACCCGTTTATAATATTTCCGCTACAGTCTTGATTAAGGATGATAAAAAAGGTGGTGGTACAAGTATGTCTTCCGAACTGGAAAGGATGGGTTTGGACGGGTTTGTCTCTTCATCCAGTAATGTTGATAATGAAATCGAAGTGCTCCGCTCGAAGTCTTTATCCGGAGAGGTGGTAAACAATTTAGGATTGTTTGTTACCTATATAGATGAAGACGAGTTCCCGAAAAAGGAACTTTATCAGACCTCTCCCGTATTGGTGAGCCTTACTCCGCAGGAGGCAGACAAGCTTCCGGGCAGGATGGAAGTCGCCATGACTCTTCAACCGACAGGGGTGATGGATGTACAAATGAGAGTGGGTGAGAAAGAATACCGGAGACAATTTGAAAAATTACCTGCCGTATTCCCGACCGATGAGGGTACGGTCGCATTTTTCGCAAATAATGATACTTTGTCTGCTGTTCGTCCGGAAAACGTGACGAAAGAACGTCATATTACGGCTTTCATTAATAGGCCTTTTTCTGTAGCAAAAGGATATGCCAACTCCTTGTCGGTAGCACCCACTTCGAAAACTACTTCTGTTGTGGTCATTTCATTGAAGAATACCAATCCCCGTCGTGGTAAGGATTTTATCAATAAACTGCTCGAGATGTACAATATCAATGCGAATAATGACAAGAATGAAGTTGCCCAGAAAACAGCAGAGTTTATAGATGAACGTATCGGTATTATTTCCAAGGAGTTGGGTAGTACAGAGCAAGATCTGGAAAATTTCAAACGTACAGCCGGTATTACGGATTTGAGTAGTGAGGCGCAGATCGCCTTGACGGGTAATGCGGAATACGAAAAGAAACGTGTGGAGAATCAGACCCAGATCAACCTTATTGTTGATTTGCAAAAATACCTTCAGGGTAATGAATATGAAGTGTTGCCTGCCAATGTTGGCTTGCAGGATGGTGGCTTGGTTGGAGCAATCTCTCGTTATAATGAGATGCTGATTGAACGTAACCGTCTGTTGCGTACTTCAACGGAAAGTAACCCGGCGATTGTCAACCTTAATACCAGTATCCGTGCCATGCGTAGCAATGTACAGGCCACTTTGGATGCTACGTTGAAAGGGTTACAGATCACGAAAGCCGATTTGGACCGTGAAGCGAGTCGTTATTCCCGTCGTATCAGTGACGCCCCGACTCAGGAACGTCAGTTTGTAAGTATTGCCCGCCAACAGGAAATTAAGGCCGGCCTTTATTTGATGTTACTTCAAAAACGTGAGGAAAACGCTATCACTTTGGCAGCTACTGCAAATAATGCCAAGATCATTGATGAAGCGTTAGCGGATGACAATCCGGTTTCTCCCAAGAGGATGATGGTCTATCTTGCCGCCTTGGTGTTAGGAGTAGGATTTCCGGTAGGTATCATTTATCTGATTGGCTTGACCAAATTTAAGATTGAGGGCCGTGCTGATGTTGAAAAACTAACTTCTCTTCCTGTTGTTGGCGATATCCCGTTGGCGGATGAAAAGTCCGGTTCTATAGCTGTATTTGAGAATCAGAATAACCTGATGAGCGAGACTTTCCGAAATGTCCGTACCAATCTTCAGTTTATGCTTGAAAATGGCAGGAATGTGATTCTGGTGACATCTACCATCAGTGGTGAAGGTAAGTCTTTTGTATCGTCTAATTTGGCTATTAGTCTTTCTTTGTTAGGGAAAAAGGTTGTGATAGTAGGTCTTGACATTCGCAAACCGGGATTGAATAAAGTTTTCAATCTTTCGAGAAAAGAACAAGGTATCACCCAATTTTTGACCAATCCGGCTGTTAATCTGATGGATTTGGTACAGCCTTCTGATATCAACAGGAATCTGTTTATTCTTCCGGGTGGAGCAGTTCCTCCCAATCCGACGGAATTGTTGGCCCGTGACGGCTTGGAAAAAGCCATCGAAACATTGAAGGCTAATTTTGACTATGTGATTCTGGATACGGCCCCTGTGGGTATGGTAACTGATACCTTGCTGATAGGCCGTACAGCTGATTTGTCGGTATACGTATGCCGTGCCGATTATATCCGTAAGGTAGAGTTTACTTTGGTTAATGAGCTTTCTGAAAATAATAAATTACCTAATCTCTGTATCGCTATTAACGGCTTGGATCTTCAGAAAAAGAAATACGGCTATTATTATGGTTATGGCAAATACGGCAAGTATTATGGCTATGGCAGGCGTTATGGTTATGGCTATGGTTATGGAGAGAATCATACAAGTCGGGAGGGTAAATAAACTGCTATTGATAAAACCAAATCAAACATAATATGCGTGATTTCAAAGAGATTCGGGTCGCAGTAGCCGGAACCGGCTATGTGGGACTGAGCATAGCGACACTGCTGTCACAACATCATCATGTAACTGCCGTGGATGTAATTCCGGAAAAGGTGGAGAAACTGAACAACAAGGTTTCCCCTATCCAGGATAATTATATCGAGAAGTATCTGGCTGAAAAGCCTCTTGACCTTGTTGCCACTTTGGACGGGAGGTCAGCCTACGCTGACGCCGACTTTGTGGTAATAGCCGCTCCTACAAACTATGACCCTGTGAAGAACTACTTCGATACGAGCCGTGTGGAGGAGGTTATTGACCTTGTACTTGAAGTGAATCCCGATGCTGTAATGGTGATAAAATCTACGATTCCGGTGGGATATACCCGTAACCTTTATGTGAAGTACGCCCGGAAAGGAGTAAGGAAGTTTAACCTCTTGTTCTCACCGGAGTTCCTTCGTGAAAGCAAGGCTCTTTATGACAACCTCTATCCGAGTCGTATCATCGTAGGCTATCCGAAAATCATTGACCGTCCGGAGTTTGCTGAAGAAAACAAGGCGATCCGTTCCGTCACGGATGTCACTATGTTGGAGGAAGCAGCTAAAATATTTGCCTCCCTTTTGCGGGAAGGGGCTATTAAAGAAAATATTGATACCCTCTTCATGGGCATGAAAGAAGCCGAAGCGGTCAAGCTCTTCGCCAACACTTACCTGGCTCTCCGTGTCAGCTACTTTAACGAACTTGACACATACGCTGAAATGAAAGGATTGGACAGTAAAGCCATCATTGAGGGCGTAGGTCTTGACCCACGCATCGGGACACATTATAACAATCCCTCATTCGGTTATGGCGGTTATTGCCTGCCGAAAGATACCAAACAACTTCTTGCCAACTATCAGGATGTTCCCCAGAATATGATGTCCGCAATCGTGGAATCAAACAAAACCCGCAAGGATTATATAGCTGATGCAGTGCTCCGCAAGGCAGGCTATTATACAGGGAACGGACAATGGGACGCATCCAAGGAACATACTTGTGTCATCGGCGTATACCGCCTGACCATGAAATCGAACTCTGACAACTTCCGTCAGTCCGCCATTCAAGGTATAATGAAACGTATCAAGGCGAAGGGTGCGGAAGTGATCATCTATGAACCCACGCTTGAGGACGGGACTACATTTTTCGGCAGCAGGGTCGTTAACGATCTTGCCGGATTCAAGGCACAGAGCAAGGCTATTATAGCCAACCGCTTTGACAGCAATCTGGAAGATGTGGAAGCAAAGGTTTATACACGTGACATTTTTAGAAGAGACTGACCATGTTGCCATATAATGTAGAACTGGACGGAAAGACAGTGCTTGTAACGGGTGCTGCCGGTTTTATTGGGAGTAACCTTGTCATGCGTCTTTTCCATGATTTCCGAAATATCAAGGTAATCGGTATTGATTCCATCACCGATTATTACGATGTCAATATCAAGTACGAACGTCTCAAGGAAATAGAGTCGTTAAACCGTGACTGGACTTTTGTTCGTGCCTCAATTGCTGACAAGGATGTGGTAGAGAGAATTTTCTCTGAAAACAAAATTTCCGTTGTCGTAAATCTTGCGGCCCAGGCAGGTGTCCGTTACAGTATTACCAATCCTGATGCCTATGTCCAAAGCAATCTTATCGGTTTCTATAATATCCTTGAAGCCTGCCGTCATCACGAGGTGGAGCATTTGGTTTATGCTTCTTCATCATCCGTATACGGCAGTAACAAGAAAGTTCCGTATTCAACAGATGACAAGGTTGACAACCCGGTCAGCTTTTATGCGGCAACCAAGAAGAGTAATGAGTTAATGGCTCACGCATACTCAAAACTCTACAATATTCCATCAACAGGTTTGCGTTTCTTTACGGTTTATGGCCCTGCAGGTCGTCCGGATATGGCGTATTTCGGGTTCACCAACAAACTTCGTGAAGGTAAGACTATTCAGATCTTTAACTACGGTAACTGTAAGCGTGATTTTACCTACATTGATGACATTGTTGAGGGGGTAGTACGCATTATGCAACACGCACCAGAGAAGCAGAATGGTGAGGATGGATTGCCAATTCCTCCATATAAAGTATATAACATTGGCAATAACTCGCCAGAGAATCTGCTCGATTTTGTGACTATCCTTCAAGAAGAACTAATTACCGCTAAAGTTCTTCCTGCCGATTATGATTTTGAGGCTCATAAGGAACTCGTTCCGATGCAACAAGGCGATGTTCCTGTTACATTCGCCGATACCACACCTCTTGAGCATGATTTTGATTTCAGACCGTCAACACCACTTCGAGATGGTTTGAGAGCGTTCGCAGAGTGGTATGCAAAATATTATAGTACTAATGATTAAGAATGAAATGCGGGCAACTAGATCGATATAAATCATCGAATCGCTTGTCCGCTTGAAATAACAGAAATAGAATATATAACATATATTTATGGAACTCAGAACAGACTATTCAAACGTCAGTTTCCAGAATAATGGCAAACTAAAACTGCTGATTATTGTCGGTACACGTCCAGAGATTATCCGTCTTGCTGCCGTCATTAACAAGGCACGTCGGTATTTTGACGTTATCCTTGCTCATACTGGTCAGAACTATGACTATAACCTCAATGGCGTGTTCTTCAAGGACTTAAAACTCCAAGATCCTGAAGTTTATATGAATGCCGTAGGCGATGACCTCGGATCAACTTGTGGAAATATTATTAATGCCAGTTATAAGCTTATGGTAGCTACTAGACCTGATGCAGTTCTCGTTTTGGGTGATACAAACAGTTGTTTGAGTGTCATCGGAGCAAAGCGACTTCATATCCCTATTTTTCACATGGAGGCAGGTAATCGTTGTAAAGACGAATGCCTCCCAGAAGAGACCAACCGTCGCATAGTAGATATTATCTCAGATGTCAACCTTGCATATTCAGAACACGCACGTCGCTACCTTGCGGAGTGCGGACTTCCACGCGAGCGCACTTATGTTACAGGTTCGCCTATGGCTGAAGTGCTTCATCAGAACCTCGCCGAGATTGAGGCATCCGACGTTCATCAGCGCCTCGGATTGGAGAAGGGCAAGTACATTCTCCTATCTGCTCATCGTGAAGAGAATATTGACACCGAGAAGAACTTCCTCTCTCTTTTCAATGCTATCAATGCTATGGCTGAGAAATACGACATGCCTATCCTCTACAGCTGCCACCCTCGTTCACGTAACCGTCTCATAGCTTCTGGCTTCCAACTCGATCCTCGCGTACAGGTACAGCAGCCTCTTGGGTTTCACGACTACAACTGTCTCCAGATGAAGGCTTATGCCGTGGTATCTGACTCCGGTACACTTCCAGAGGAGAGTAGTTTCTTCACCAGCGTAGGTTATCCATTCCCTGCTGTTTGCATCCGTACTTCTACCGAAAGACCAGAATCGCTCGATAAGGCGGGTTTCATCCTTTCTGGAATTGATACCAATGGCCTTCTCCAGTCAGTTGATACTGCAGTTGAACTTGTCAAGAACGGTGATTATGGAACTCCAGTACCAAACTATACTGATGAGAATGTCAGCACCAAGGTGGTTAAGATTATTCAGTCATACGTAGGTGTAGTCAACAAAATGGTTTGGCGTAAATTCTAATTTATATGAAGATATTAGTAACAGGAGCAAAGGGATTCGTTGGTAAGAATCTCTGTGCTCAGCTTAATAACATCAAGGATGGTAAGGCCAAGTGCTATGGGGATCTTACCATCTCCAAGGTGTATGAGTACGATATAGACTCTACTCCTGAAGAGTTGGATGCATGGTGTCAGGATTGTGACTTCGTCTTTAACCTTGCAGGTGTTAACCGCCCTCAGGATCCAAAGGAGTTCATAGAGGGTAACTTTGGCTTTGCCACCGTCCTCCTCAACACCCTCAAGAAGTACCGCAACAACTGTCCCATCATGATCAGCTCCTCTATCCAAGCCACTCTCGCAGGTCGCTTCGGCATCTCCGAGTACGGCAAGAGCAAGAAGGCTGGCGAGGAACTCATGTTCGAATACGGCAGGGAGACAGGTGCCAAAATCCTCGTCTATCGCTTCCCCAATCTCTTTGGTAAATGGTCTCGTCCTAACTATAACTCGGTCATTGCAACCTTCTGCAATAATATTGCCCATGACCTCCCCATTCAGGTCAACGACCGCTCTGTAGAGATGGAGCTTCTCTATATCGATGATCTCGTAGAGGAACTCATCAATTCCCTCAAGGGCAATGGCAGCCATTGTGAGTTCGATGGTGTAGAGACAGTCCCAACAGCCGATGGCCGCTACTACTTCGTGCCTGTCACCCACAAGACCACTCTTGGCGAAATTGTCGACATCATTAACGAGTGTGCACAGGCAGCAAGTCCAAAGATGACCTGCCCCGACCCTGTCGAATGGGTGAACATGATCGAGCTCCCTCAAGGTTCCCTTCGCTACAAGCTCATGTCCACCTACCTCAGTTATCTCCCAAAGGAGAAAGCCATCTACGACCATAAAATGAACGTTGACCCCCGAGGTTCTTTTACTGAACTCGTTCACTCACTTAATTGTGGTCAAGTAAGTATCAATATCTCTAAACCCGGAATCACCAAGGGCGAGCATTGGCATCATTCCAAGTTCGAGTACTTCACAGTGGTATCAGGACATGGCCTTATCCAACTTCGCAATGAAGCTGACCCTCAGGCTCCAATCCTAGAGTACGAAGTCTCTGGCGACAAGATTCAGAGCGTCATCATGCTCCCTGGCTACACACATAACATTATCAACCTTTCTGATACTCAAGACTTGATTACAGTGATGTATTGTAATGAGATATTCAATCCTCAGAGACCTGATACATTCTTCGATAAAGTAAATAATAAACAATAAACAACATACATATTATTATGTCAGTATTTCAAGACAAGGTCCTGCTTATCACAGGTGGTACAGGATCATTTGGTAACGCAGTTCTTCGTCGATTCCTTGATTCCGACATCAAGGAAATCCGAATTCTCTCTCGTGACGAAAAGAAGCAGGACGATATGCGACACTTCCTTCAGGCAAATCGTTCAGACGTCGCCCGCAAAGTCAAGTTCTATATCGGTAATGTACGTCAGCGTGAGGCTGTTGACTTCGCTATGGATGGTGTGGATTATGTATTCTCTGCAGCAGCCCTCAAGCAGGTTCCTTCTTGCGAGTTCTTCCCCATGGAGGCAGTTCGTACAAATGTTGAAGGTGCTAATAACGTACTCCTCTCAGCTATTGCACACGGCGTCAAGAATGTCGTTGTCCTCTCTACTGATAAGGCAGCCTATCCTGTGAATGCGATGGGCATTTCTAAGGCAATGATGGAGAAGGTTGCAATCGCTCAGGGGCGTGCCCTTGGTAAGAATGCCAAGACTACTATCTGCTGTACCCGATATGGCAACGTAATGGCTAGCCGTGGCTCAGTGATTCCTCTTTGGGTAGAGCAGATGATGGAAGGCAAGCCTATCACCATAACCGATCCTAACATGTCTCGTTACATGATGACCCTCGATGATGCTGTTGATCTCGTTATATATGCCTTCATTCATGGAGAGAATGGCGACCTCTTCGTGCAGAAAGCACCAGCTGCTACTCTCGATGTTCTTGCTGAAGCCCTCAAGCAGATTTATGCAAAAGTCGATCCTAAGTATGGTGAAACCGAGGTAAAGGTTATCGGTACACGTCATGGTGAGAAACTCTATGAGACCCTAGTCACCCGTGAGGAAATGCTCCGGGCAGAAGATATGGGCAACTACTTCCGTATTCCATGCGACTCTCGCGACCTCAACTACGACAAGTTCTTCACCGAGGGCGATGATGCAATCTCTCGTACCGAGGACTATCACTCTCACAATACTCGACGCCTTGATGTTGAGGGTATGAAGGACCTTTTGATGAAATTAAACTTTATACGAGAAGATCTCGGTCTGCAACCAAGAGCAAAGGCACGCGACTATCGTTCTGAATAATAAAGGATAGCCGGCAGCACAGGTGGCTGGTTAGCAACTTGCCAGTGAGGTTCAATACCTCCTGCCAGTACAAATAATAAATAACAAGTTAATAATTTAACATTCTACGCTCATGAAAGGAATTGTTCTCGCCTGAGGCAGTGGTACATGCCTCTATCCAATCACTAAAGACATCAGCAAGCAGCTCATGCCAATCTATGATAAACCAATGGTTGATTATCCCATTAGCGTCCTCATGCTTGCTGGCATACGCCAGATACTCATTATATCAACTTCTTACGATCTCCCCGGATTTAAGCGCCTTTTGGGCGATGGCTCTGACTATGGTGTAGAAGTTTACCTACGCAGAACAACCATCACCAGACGGACTCGCACAGGCTTCACTATCGGCAAGGACTTCATTGGTGATGATTCTGCATGTCTCGTACTTGGTGACAACATCTTCTAGGTAGCAGACTTCACCAAGATGCTCAAGGAAGCTGTTCGTACTGCTGACGAAGAGAAGAAGGCTACGGTCTTTGGCTATTGGGTGAACGATCCTGAGCACTATGGTGTAGCTGAGTTTGATAAGGAGGGCAACAGCCTCTCTATTGAGGAGAAACCAGCTCAACCTAAGAACAACTATGCTGTTGTAGGTCTCTATTTCTATCCAAACAAGGTGGTAGATGTGGCACATAAGATCAAACCATCCGCACGTGGAGAGTATGAGATCACTACCGTCAACCAGTGGGTAAGCAGTCAAAAATTGTCTCATAATTGAAACCTCTATCTTCGTTGCGAACAAAAAAATTAGGATTTATGTATAGTAGTGAAGATCTTGAAAGGTTTTACTTTCAATACCAGACCGAGTCTTTACCTCATGGAGAATCTCTCCAATCGTTTTGCGTTAAGAACAAAGTTCCTTATAACATCTTTCAGAAATGGTACAAGGATACTCGGAAAAAAGTAGTTGAAGTCCAGGTTGATGGTGCTCCTAAAATTGGTCATGAGGAAAAATCCAGGACTGGTGATCAACCTCAACCGGTATCACAAAGCAGAAATGATCACCCAGTTCGTCTTTGGGTTGACATTCGTATAAGCAATGGCTTACATTTGTCCCAAAAGAATTTAAGCTACCAGGATTTGGTTCGTATGGTAGAGAAACTGGAGGGGTTATGTTGAGTGTTACCTGTCTGAATCATTTTTATTATGTCCGTGATTTTACCGATATGCGTTGTAAACACAGCCGTGTGTTGTCTATCATTCGTGAACGGCTTCACCGGGAACCCAGTGATGGAGACGTCTTTATAGTCCTGTCTCGAAATCGCATAATAGTCCGTATGTTTTCATTTGATAATCGTTCATATAGTCTGTTTGAAAAGAAGTTTGTAGCAGGCTATCAGTTCATGAAAGTAGAGCGAAATGGGGCAGATACTGTTTATCGGATTGACTGGAAGGACGTGGTTTTGATTCTTGAGAATTCTATAGTTAAAACATTGAAAATTAGATAATTAATCTATTTATCCACTTGCAGTTTTGCGATTGTTTTATTACTTTTAATGCTGTAAATCAAAGGTTTAAGTATGATCGAGCTACAAGATATAATTAAAACAAAACGAGAGTTGTTGAGTAGGGAAACCTACTCGCACAGCCCTATAAATTATAGTGCAGGTATGGCAGAGGAACAGAAAGACCGGTACATACAATACCTTGCCGAACAGAATCAGGATCTTCGGTTGACAAGTGATGCCATGAAGCTTGTTTTGGAGGAGTTTATGGCTCAGATGAAGGATCTGAAGGATCAGGTGTCCTCTATGCAATCGCAACATACTGACCTTGAGAATCGGTTATCAGAAGAGCATAAACTTCGCAAATCGGCTGAACGTAAGATTAAGTCACTTCAAGAAAGACTTGATTATGCCCATCAGGAACGTTTTGGTGATCGACGTCAAAAGATCAAATCTAAAGCTAAGACGGGTGATTCAGACCGGAACAAGGAGAAAGATGATTATGATGGAACCGATGATACGCTTCGCACGGATTCGGTTGATCATGTTCCATCTCAAGAGTTAAAAGAGCCTTCCAAGAAAGACCGTGATTTGTCCAATCGTCCTGACGGGTATAAAACGATGGGAGTAGCCGGAGAGTCGATAGAGCATCCTTCTGATTTGACAAAGGTTCCCGGTCGCATCATTGAAAGAAGAATGGTACGGGTGTTCAGTTTCCGTACTTTCCTTACGGAAGAATGTTTTGAGATGGTTCATTATGCAGAGCCTGGTAAAAAGCCGAAGTGGGGCTATTTCCCTTCTGAAGGTCATCCGGAGGTAGTAACCAATTTTGAAGGCACTAGGGCTACTCCTGAATTTCTGCAGGCTATCGCCTATGAAGTTTATGTGAAGAATGTGACTTTTGGTCTTCTTCACCAATGGCTGACAGATATGGGTATGCCCATTTCTAAAAACACCTTGCGTAACTGGCTTAAGAAGGGCAAGAAATACCTGGATGAATTGGTTTGTGCATTGAAGTCTATAGCTTTGGAAAAAGACTCGATTGTGAACTGCGATGAGACCTGGTGTAAAGTGCGTAAATATGATCACTATAAGAAGTGCTACATTTGGGTGCTGGTCAACAAGGCTCGGAAAACAGCCATTTTCTTCTATGAGAATGGCTCGCGTGGTCGTGAGGTACTTACAGACTTTTTGGGCGATGCAGAATTGAAGAGTATTATGTCCGACGGATACAATGCTTATGTATTTATCGGCAATGAGCTGAAATCAGGCCGGTTTAAAGATACTGTACACCAAGTTTGTATGTCTCATGCAAACAATAAGTTCGTTAAAGCAGGTAATCAAGGTGGTGAACCGGTAGCCATACGTTTTTCAAACCTTCTTAAGGGATTCTTTTCAAAAGAACATGTTTATGATGAAGCCGGACTTACTCCGGAAGAGAGGTTACGGGAAAGGCAAAGCCTGGAAACGGAACTACTGATAGAACTGCGCAGCCTATTGGAGAGTGAACTGTCAAAGGATTCAGAATTTAGAAGTCAGTATTATACGGAAGCTCTTAATTGTCTGAACCGGTTCTGGAAAGAGATCTTTGCTTATTTGGATGATGGTGAATTACCGATAGACAACAATCTGGCAGAGCGAACCATTCGAAAGCTGACTACTCAACGTAACAATTCACTTCATTATGGTAGTGATGCTGGAGCAGAGATGGCAGCAACTTATCACAGTGTGATAGGAACGGTAAAGCTTCATGGCAGTTCTATCTGGAACTTCATCGGAACTGTTTTCAAAAATATCTTTAACGGGTGCAGGGATTATGTTAACATGGTTCCTGACAAAATCACTTGGGCTGCCAGCCAATGTTAAATTCAAGACTAATTAATTAGCAAAACTCGGTTTAGGGTACTGAAAAGTGCCCTTTCGAAGGGGGATGCCCTAAATTGAGTGCTTACATTTTATTATTTGTGTCTAAGGCCTTTTATAGTTGGTTGGGTAATAATTTTCGTCTATCATTGATTATCTCCTTCTGCCTTTTTGCGCTTTTATATGTGCTTTTTGATCGATATAATATTTGCATCAATTACAAATGGTTGATATTTTTCAAAAAAGAACATTATATTCGACCTCTCTTATAGCACTTGGATTTCTGTGTAAAACCTTTATTTTTAATATGTTGATAAATGTTGATAGAGGTGCTTTGTTTAACGATCTTAATTTTTGCCACATACAAGTTTCCTAGCATAATATTAATGTTCCATCAGTTGGATGTGGGCTGGTTATATGTTAGCTATAGCAGGTTTTCCGATGGTTTTGTGTTTATCAGATTTATTAAAGAACAGTATTCTTTCTCAAAAGCTGGTTTTGGATTGGTAATAATTCTATCATTGTTTTCTTTTTACATACAATTTGTTATAAGCTAATCAGCCTCATTATAATGAAGATTTACAATTTTCCTTTTTCAAACATGATAGATAGAGTCTTGTTGATAGATAATTGGTGGATATTATATTCTCTATCTGGCATTGTTCTTCCGGTTATTATTTATAAAATGTGGCTAAAATATACCTATATCTAGTGTTGATAAATTATTATGGAATTAATATTTGTATCCATTTACAAGATATAGTGATTGCAGCTTCATTCTAAGAATGGTGTTGAGAAAAAGAAATTAATAAAGTGGGTAATGAATTCTTTGAAAGAGTTGTCCGTTTAAAAACAATAAATAAAGTAATATGAACGTACTTGTAACAGGAGCAAATGGACAGTTAGGTAACGAGATGCGTATCATCTCGAAAGGCTCAACAGATACTTATATCTTCACAGATGTCAATCAAGTAGAAGGTCTCGAAACCACCTATTTGGATATAACTGACATGGATGCAATCCGCAAAATGGTAGCTGATAATAACGTAAACGCTATTGTGAATTGTGCTGCATGGACGAATGTGGATGCATGTGAGACGGACGAGAAGTTAGCTGCCCTTGCTGAACAACTCAATGCAGAAGCACCAAAGAATCTTGCTATCGCAATGAAGGAAGTCGGTGGAGTCCTCTTTCATGTTTCTACCGATTACGTCTTTGGTCAGGAACCTTACAACACTCCTTGTAATCCGGTTCAAAAGGGAACACCAACGGGAGTTTATGGTGCAACCAAGAAACGTGGTGAAGAGAATATCCTTGCCAGCGGATGTGAGTATATCATCCTTCGTACGGCATGGCTCTATTCAGAGTTCGGCAAAAACTTCTGCAAGACGATGCTCAACCTTACCGCTACAAAGCCTGCCCTCAAAGTAGTCTTCGACCAATGTGGCACACCCACATACGCTTACGATCTTGCAGCTGCTATATTCGATATCATCAACAACCGCAAGTACGAGGGCAATACCGGCATCTATCACTACTCTAACGAGGGTGTAACTAGCTGGTATGACTTGACCAAAATGATTCAGCGAATAGCTGTTTCACTTGAAACTCCTGATACTTCTGAAATATTGGGAACTCACGGAACGTGTGACATCCAGCCTTGTTACAGTAGCGAGTATCCAAGTCCTGTAACGCGCCCCTCATACTCCGTCTTGGACAAGAAAACCTTCAAAGATACGTTCGATATAAAAGTACCTTATTGGGTAGATTCGCTAGAGAGATGTATTTCAAATATGATGTAATTTAGTGTAGATGAAGCAACGTATTCGTTATTTTGATTTAGCCAAAGGATTTCTGATGATACTTGTTGTGTTACATCACATCCACATGCATGGGGCAAAAATACTGGGAGACCTATCGGTATCGGTCTTTTTGGATTATGCTGATGATTATTGGGTTATGTGGTTTATGCCTGCATTCTTTATGATTACAGGTATTTGCAGCAATTATGACAAACCGTTTAAAGATTTTATTTATGCAAATTTCAAGGGTCTTATTATCCCTTCTGTTTGTCTTGGATTCTTTTTTATAATACTTGGCGAGCTTTTTATTGGTCCACTTTATTTCCTGCAAGAGTGTAAAAGACTATTGCTCGAGTATATTCCCAATGGAGGGGTATTGTGGTTTTTGCCAGCCCTTTTTGTGTGTAAGACAATTTACTGGGGCTTGCTTAGAATAGTGGAGTCACCAAAATGGATATTCTGCATCACGATTGTTCTTGCATTGATCGGATTCATTTTAGGTACTCTGAATATTCCAAACCCTTGGTGTTTCATCCAATCGCTGATATATATCCCGTTGTTGTCAATTGGTTCATATCTGAAGAGTCATGAACTCAAAGTGAGATATTGTGTGCCATTCTTTGTGCTGTCTTTGCTTCTCGTATGGGGGCTTCATCTGTCCGGATTCGAAGTCCCTTACGTCTCGTATGCCTTAAACTACACTTTGTACAACGCCATTCCGCTTTTATTAATATCAATCGTTGGCTCTGTGTCATTTCTCAGCATTTGCAAGTGGTTTAATGAAAATAATTTCTTGGAATATTTCGGCAGAAACTCTCTGGTGGTATATGCAGCACATATCTGTTTAATTCGGATACTATTCACTTATATAAGCCCTTTAGTTGACGTTACATCTGCCATTCAGGTTTCTTCTTGCTATCTGATCTTATTCTGTTTAACTTGCTGGGGGTGTTGCGCGTTCTCTAAAATATTTAACTTACCTTATATGAGAGTCTTATTAGGAAAATTCTAACATAACTTTATGTCATTAATGGAAAATAATCAGAATACAAGAGAAAATAATACACGTATAGCCAAGAACACTCTGATGCTTTATGCTCGAATGCTCCTGTTGATGGTCATTAGTCTATATACCTCTCGTGTTATTCTGGATACTCTCGGTATAGGGGACTATGGTATCAATAACGTTGTGGCTGGCGTCATAACAATGCTAAGCTTTATTACTGGCTCTATGAGTAGTGCTGTTACTCGTTTCTTGACAGTAGCAATCGGAGAGGGCGATCCTGAAAATTCCAAAAAGATCTTTGGCAGCTTGTTGCTCATACAGGTTATCCTTGCCGCTATTATAGTAGTCTTTGGTGAAACATTTGGTCTATGGTTTGTTATGAATAAACTCGTTATTCCCGAAAATCGTATGGTTGCAGCTATGTGGGTATATCAGTTTTCTATTCTTTCTAGCGTGATAGGAGTTTTGATGGTTCCGTATAATGCTGCAATCATAGCACACGAAAAGATGAAGGCCTTTGCTTATATCTCAATTCTTGACGCTGTGCTAAAGCTTGTTATTGTCTATATGCTCGTCATTTCACCTATTGACAAGCTCATAACATACGCCATACTCTTCTTCTGTATCAGTTGCGTAGATCAGATCATCTATTTTACCTATTGTGCAAAAAACTTTAATGAGACGCGTACAAACCTTGTCTATGATCCTAAGAAGTTTAAGGAAATTTTCGGATTCTCGGGTTGGGTAGTAACAGGTTATTTAGCGATATTCGGAGCCACTCAGGGATTGAATATCCTTCTTAACATGTTCTTTGGCGCAGCTATCAATGCTGCTCGTGGTGTGGCAGTTCAGGTTCAAACTATTGCGTTGAGCTTTGGAAGAAACTTCCAGACAGCACTGAACCCACAACTGATCAAGAGTTATGCAAGCGGTAATTATGAATATACATATACATTACTTAATGCCAGTACCAAATACACGTATTTCTTGCTTCTCTTCATTTGTCTACCTTTGATGCTTGAGGCTCCATTGGTACTTGATTGGTGGCTGGTTGATGTGCCTGACTCTACAGTGGTTTTCCTGCGGTTGATTCTTTGCTCCAGCATTGTAGCTGCAATATCCAGTCCAACTTCCGTTGTGGTTAATGCAACAGGAAAAATTAAGAAATTCCAGATATGTGAAGCATCGACCTACTTGCTGATATTGCCGATATCTTATATAGCATTAAAGTTCTTCCATGCATCTCCTCCAATGGTTTTTGTAATCAGTCTTTTGATTGAGATGGTTACTCAGGTTGTTCGCGTATCAGTGGTTATGCCTCAGATTAAGATGCCTGTGAAACTTTATCTTACTGACAGTATTATACCGATCCTTTTGGTAACCGTAGTTTCTGTCATTGTACCGCTAGTGCTTTATTATTTTTTGAACCAATCTGTTCTTACATTTTTTATTATCTGCACATCGTGTGTTATTTCTGTAAGTCTATCTATATATGTACTTGGCTTAAAACTGAACGAGAGACAAATGGTGAACGGATATATTAAGAAGTTGCTCCGAACTAATAAATAACTTCATAGTATGAAACAATTTTTTAAGCCAGAATATATTGTTTATATATTTATATTTTGCATTTTCTGGAATTACCAGTGGCAGACTCTACCGCCATGGTTTTTGGTTTCTGGACCTACGGTTATTGCATCTATCTTATTAGTGGGAATGCCGTTAGTATACATTTCCTCAAATAAGTTCTCTCTTAAACAAGAGCATCCAATCACTTATTATACTTTTTGGGCAGTCTTCATTTATGGTCTTATCGCGGTACCGGTTAGTTATACAACTTTTGGTTTCGATCACATATGGAGAAAAATGCTCATATATTTTGGGGTCATGAGTATGGTTGGTTGCACATTTTTTATGTCTCGCCCAGATATTCTTCAGAGGATAACTAGATTCTTTTTTAGGTATTTTTGGGTTCAAGCAATATATAATGCTATTTTCTGTGTTATTTCGATAGCTCAAGGTGGCTTTTGTGTCTTTTACTTGATGTTTTATAAATTAACACCTAAAAATAGACGTTGGATTCTTTTTATTCCACTATTACTTCTTTTGTTTGCTCCAGCATGGCAGAGAATTATGATGTTCCGAATTGTAGTGAGTTATTTGGTGGTTGTTTGTTTCCTGATTTATAATAAGATCCCATTTTTGAAATTTTTCTCTCGTTTATTCATTATAGCACCATTTTTCTTTTTTACACTCGCAGCAACTGGTGTTTTTAATGTTATGGATATGGAGTCTTATATGGGCGAAAAAACAATTGGTGAGGAAAATATAACTATCGATACACGTACATTTATCTACGAGGAAGCACTATCGTCTTCTATTATCAATAATTCTATTCTATTTGGTCGAAGTTTTGCGCGCGGGTATGATTCCGTATGGCAAGCTGGTCGATTAGAAAAGGGAGGTTATGATGCAGGTGAGTTTGAGGACCGTGTTTCTGAAGCGTTTATTCCCAATTTATATGCTTGGATGGGTACATTTGGTGTTGTTTTGTTCTTTCTGGTATTTGCTTATGCATCAAATCTTGCTATCTCACAAAGCCGGAACAGATATATGCCTGTTGTCGGGTTGTTTGTCAGCATACAATGGGTTGTATGTTGGATTGAGAATAGTAATGGGTGGATTAGTATTGATGTATTCTTCATGTTCCTTCAGATTTCTATGTGTATGTCATCATACTGGCGTAATTTGACTGATGAGGAATTTGAATACAATATGCGCAATATCTTAGCTGCTTAATATATGATACGAGAAATAAAAACATTCATACATGAACTGCTCCAGACTTTTGACATGGAAGATGGTTTCCATAAAGAGGAGAAAGTGATCGTTGATGAGTTTTACCAGAAGTTGCGTGTCACAGCCCAAGCTGATAAAAAGACAATAGTCTTTATGGTGGATGGTAGAGCAACTCATGGAGGACTTGCAGATCGTCTAAAAGGACTTATATCTGCTTATGGATATGCAAAAGCATTCAAGGCAGATTTTAAGGTTCATTTTGTATATCCATTCAACCTCCATGATTATTTAATACCAAATACAGTTGATTGGAGAATTGACGAAAAGGATATAGTTTATACTATTCCCTTCAGTAAGCCCATTACAGTAAATGACCATCGGTTCAACCCTATGTTTCATAAACTGTATGTTCGCAGATGTGTAAAAGGTGTAACCCAACTTCATTTCTATGGAAACAGCAGTTATTATTATGATGATTTTACGCCACTTTTCTCTGAATTGTTTAAGCCTTCAGAGCGATTACAACAAGACATTGACTATCACCTTCAGCAAATAGGAGGAAATTATGTGTCTATTACATACCGTTTCCAACAACTGTTAGGCGATTTTAAAGAACGTAATTACCCCACATTACCGACAGATGAGAGAGAACATCTCATCATGAATTGCCTTAATCAGATTAAGAAGCTTCATAACCTATATCCTGAAAAGAAGGTTTTGGTAACGTCAGATAGTGTTTCTTTCTTGACAGAAGCAAATAAATTGGATTACGTGTATATTATCGAAGGTAATGTTGTTCACATGGATTGGACTGGTGGTGAATCTTTCAAGACCTACGAGAAAAGTTTTCTTGACTTTTTTCTATTGGCTCAAGCTGATGTACTCCATCTTGCCTACGATCATCAGATGTATCATAGTGGTTTCGCAAAGCTCGCATCTAAAGTTTACAATCGACCATATAAAGAAATTAAGTTTTAATGCAACAAGACAATAAACTCATATCTATAGTAGTTCCAGTTTTCAATGTAGCTCTTTATCTTCCCAGGTGCATAGAAAGCATATTGGCCCAGGTATACTCCAATTGGGAGTTGTTGCTTGTTGATGATGGTTCTGCCGACAACAGCGGCACTATTTGTGACGATTATGCTCGAACTGACAAACGTATCATCCCTATCCATACACCCAATCAGGGGCGTTCTGCTGCACGGAATTTTGGCTTGAGTAAAGCTTCAGGCGAATGGCTGGCATTTCTTGATTCTGACGATTTTGTAAGTCCTCAGTATTTGCAAGCAATGGTGAAAGCCAATCCGGATTGGGATGCGGATTTATTTGTTTCACAAGGGTTTCGATCAGTCAATCCCGATGGCACTCCTAATAGTGAGTATCCTGAAGCATTATATGGAGACTGGTCTTTTACTGCAAGAGAAGGCTGTGATGAGATTTCAAAGAATGCACTGCTTCATATCCAAGCAGTATGGGGTCGATTGTTTAATATGCAGAAGGTGAAAGATAACAACCTTTCTTTCAATCCAGCTATTCATCACTCTGAGGATGGCGTGTTCTTGCATAAGTACATGCTTCTTTGCCAGAATTTTTCTTTTATCAGTCATCAAGGCTACTATTATGGAGTGCCCATAGTGCGTAATGCTCAGTACATCCCCAATTACGAAGAACTATTCGAGTTAGCGTTGTTCTATGAAAATGCTGCTAGCAAATTAGTCCATCATTTTTATATTAGGAATAGCCAGTATAAAAAACGCGTTTACGACTTTTACCAATCAAGATTGAGTTGCTTGCTCTTTGATAATAATTGTCCAGATGTTTGGAAATCAAAAGCAAAGCTGATGTCAAAGATACCGGTCTTCCAAAGACCGGTATCATCGCTATCTGATATAAAGTTACTGCTTAGATATTTATTAGTATGAAAGAACTCTTTAAAGCATGTATCCGAATTCGGGTTGATGCACTCAAGTTGTTGTTTGTAAATCTTTTAAAGATTGTATTTTTCAAGATTACTCTCAACGAATATTTTACGGCCTTAGAGGTTTTTCGCATCAATAGTCGTTTACGTTTTTGGAAGACAATTTACCTGAATCTTCGTACAATGCCTTGGAGACTTGCGCGGAAAACACCCGTATGGGTTTATGGTGATATCCGTTACTTTGATTTATCAGGCTCAATACTACCACTTCCTTCAACAAATGTTCAAGCGGGTACTTTCCGCTTAGGCCACATGGATCCAACTCGTAGTTGTGGCGAAGTGACTGCTATTCTGCTTTCAGGAACCATATTCTTTGGCAACAAAGTAGAACTCCGACAAGGAGCCAAGGTACGTGTGAGTGGTGAGTTGGTATTGCACGATGGTGTATTTGTGGCTGACAACAGCAACTTCTCCGTCAGAAAATCTTGCACGATATGTTGTAATACGCTTATTGCTAACAATACTTCATTTATGGATAATGACGTTCATTATTTAGTGGATATTAAATCTAAAGAAATTAAATGTAATTATAGTCCTATCATAATTGGAGAGAATAATTGGATAGGCCCCTATACAATGATAAAAAAAGGATCGGTAACAAATCGTAACACTATTATTATAGGTCCTGGCACTTGTTTGTGTAAAGATTATACAAATTTATTTCCGGAATTTACACTCATTGGCGGGACCCCACCTAAATTAATAAAAGAGGGCTATAGGTTAGTTTTCAATTTTGAAAATGAGAAATATCTAAATGCATATTTCTCCCAAAATGATAAATATTATGTCTCTCAGTTGTTAGATAAATACTGCACAAATTATGAGCGAAAATAGTCCATTAGTTTCCATTGTTCTTCCTGTTTATGGAGTTGAGGATTACATTGAGAAGGCGGTTCGTACGTTATTCGAGCAAACTTATAGTAATATAGAATATGTATTTGTGAATGACTGCACTAAGGATCGTTCTATAGAAATTCTGTATCATGTATTGAAATGCTATCCAAATAGAGTATTATTTGTAAACATTATTGAAAAACAAAAAAACGAGGGTGTATCTAAGGCTCGAAAAACAGGAAACCAGTACATCAATGGTAAATATGTTCTCCACTTAGATCCTGACGATTGCGTTGAATACGATATGGTTGAGAGGCTTGTAGAATGTGCTGAATCTAATGAGTGTGATGTGGTTTATGCCGATTACTTTTATTCTTTAGATGGCGGAGAAGAACAAATTATCAATGAGGTTACTGTCAATAATAAAACAGACCTTCTTAGATCAATATTTTTGGGGAAAATAGGAGGTTGCTATTGGTCGAAATTATTTAAGGCAAGTTTATTTGAAGGCATTATTTATACCGATTATTTTACTTTTGAAGATTTAGTTGGCAATGTTCAACTAATATTAAAAGCAAATAAAATTTGTCATCTAAAGAAACCTCTATATCACTATAGGAGTGTCGTCAAGAAATTGGATGATTCAAAAATGTTATCTGCCCAAGAAAATTTAAAATTAATAGATGGATTTCTTGCTGATAGTGGTAATAAAAAAGTGTTGAACTCATTTAAGTATTTTATAGATCGCAGAAAATTGCTTTACTTGTCAAGATATGGGTTAAGAAAATCATTTTATTCTGATTATTTATGGACCAGAAGACCGCACACAGATATCTTTAGTTTAGGTCTACAATTCCGTGATACTATATCTATAAGAGCTATTTTAAGGTTTCTGAAAACCTACTTTTCAGTAGTCAGAAGTGATATCTATTTTTTGTTTAAAAATACATGATTTTTAATCACACCCCATGAATTATAAGTTTACTATTTTTACTCCATGTTACAATGGAGCAAAGACGATACATAGAGTTTTTGAGTCAATAGAATGTCAATCATATGAAAACTTTGAATGGATTATTGTGAATGACGGTTCAAAGGACGATTCAAAGAAGGTCATTGAGGACTTAATGACAAGAAGTCTTGTTAAAGATAGAATAATATTTCTTTCTCAGGCAAACCAAGGCAAACATACAGCTTGGAGGAATGCATTGAGTAAAGCCACTGGCGACCTATGGCTTCCTGCTGATTGTGATGATAGCTTTTTGCCTGATACACTATACTTCTTGAATGAGAAGGCAAATATGCTTGATATCCTAAACAATAATTTTTCAGGAATAAACGTCTGCTGCTTTGATCCTGAGACAGGTCAAATAATTGGCACTCCATTCCCAAAGGATGGCATGATATCGGATAATATTGAGTTGGAATATGTTTATCATATTTGTGGAGAACATTGGGGATGTCAACGCGTTGATGTAATGAAGCAGTTCCCTTTCCCTGAAATAAAAGGTTCTTTCTATAACGAAAATTATCTCTGGTTTTCTTTTGCAATAAATGGCTACAAAGTAGCATGCTATAACAAGCCACTTAGAGCATACTTTTATGAACCATCGTCATTATGTAATAATAAATTAGACAGGCTTAATAGCCAACGAATTTATATGTGGATTCATTATGCGTGGTGGCAAATTCGTAAAGCAGGTCCGTTTATATGGAGATATTCGCGAAAAGGATATTTTGATATGTGGAAATGCCTAGTAATTAATATTATTAAATATCCTTTATCTATAGCTCGTGTCAAATAACTAAATTATCATTGAAATGTTCTATATTTTACAGTGGTCTTATGAGCCAAATACTGCTTCTGAAAATAGGATGCAGGCCTATCTTAAGGCAATGGATGAATTAGGGTTTGAAGCAACAGTAGTTTATCTTTATCCTGGTTCAAAGTATGAAAAAAATCCCAATGAGTTTAAACATATAAGGCTTATATACTATTGGAATCATTATACTCCTTATCGTGGTTTCTTTCGTAAGTTTACATTTAATCAGTATATGCGCAAGTTCCTTAAATTATTAAAGAGAGGTGATATCGTATATACATACCATATCAATAAACTTATTAGTATAGTACAAGGAATCAATGGTGTCCATACATTTGCTGAAATGACAGAACATCCCAAAGCTAGTGATGGCATTGATAATCCTGTATTATATATTAAAGACGAGGAGCGCATATCAATAGGCAAGAAATTAGATGGGCTTATTGTAATCTCAGATGCTTTACGTCAATATTTTGTATCTGAGGGTTTGGACATTAGGAGAGTTCATGTTATTAATATGTTAGCAGATGCATCTCGTTTTATCGGATTAAGCAAAAGCACTAACTGTGAGAAATATATAGCATATTGTGGAAATGCATCGAATAACAAGGATGGTGTAGATGAGTTGATAAAAGCATTTTCGTTGGTTGCAAAGAAACATGATGAATTTAAATTATATCTTATTGGCAAGAGACCTGGAATAGATGATAATTCAGGAAACTTAGAATTAGTTCGCGAATTAGGCGTTGAGGAGAAAGTTAAATTTGTTGGACTTGTACCATCCGATAGGATACCACAGCTCCTAACAGATGCTACAATTCTTGCATTAGATCGGCCAGATAGTCTACAGGCAAAATATGGTTTTCCAACAAAGCTGGGCGAGTATTTATTAACAAAGAATCCTGTTGTAGTGACAAAGGTTGGTGATATTCCATTATTCCTCACCCATAAATTCGACGCAATGTTAGCTGAAGAACGTAATCCCAGAGATTTCGCAGATTCATTAAATTGGATTATTGAACATCCTGACGATGCTATGAAAATCGGTTCAAATGGGTTTGAGGCGGCTCTGCGGTCGTTTAATTCAACAGTTGAAGTCTCAAAACTCATAGCTATTTTTCAAAATATAACTCATGAATAGAAAAAAAATCTTATTCTTCCTTTTTGGAGATTGTGGAGGTGCGGAGCGTATGACTTTAAATATAGCCAAAAGTCTCCCACTTGAAGTATACGAAGTTAAGGTTGTTGTTTGCGGAAGAGCTAACAAAATATATCCGTTTATTCCCGATGTATTCAATATTATAAGGATACCTTGGTTAAACATATATTGTTTTCCAAGAATTCGAATAGGAATGGTCCTACTTAAGGAGAAGCCTGATTGTGTGTTTTGTTCCACGATGATACTAAATGTACTTGTTCTGCAAATGACATCATTGTTTAATATTAAAAGCATTGTTCGTAATGACAATATGCTGAAATATGTAAATAGTGACATGCATAAAAAAATTTCGAAATGGTACAAGAAAGCTTCCACCGTTATTGCTCAACAGGAAGAAATGCAGAGCGAGTTAATACATTTGATAGGAACAGATGAAGATCATGTGGTCTGTTTGCATAATCCTGTTGATGAGGAAATAATCAATCAAAAATGTTTAGAACCATCTCCATATCCTGCTGATGATAGTATTAACTACCTATGGGTTGGTAATTATTTGCCATCAAAAGGTCACGACATTCTAGCTGAGGCGTTCATTCTTGTTCACTCAAATAATCCTAAGACACATCTTTATTTTGTTGGCAATATTATTGAGTCATTCCCAAACTATATCAAAACAAAAAAAATTGTAGAAGATGCAGGTTTACATGATTTTGTCCATTTTATAGGACAACAAGAGAATCCTTACAAATGGATGAAGCATTGTGATTGTTTTGTACTTCCATCACGTATTGAAGGGCTGCCAAACGTACTTCTTGAAGCCATGTATCTCAGGCGGCCTGTAGTTGCATCTGTTTGTATTCCAGTTATAGACCGAATTGTAAATAATGGATATAATGGTTATAAAGTAGAACCGGAACAACCTGTTGAAATGGCTATGGCTATGGAAAAGGCACTTCAATTGCGTGATTTTCAACCTACATTTAAGACCGCAAAAAAACGTGATTTTGAAAACTTATTTAAGAGATTATGGCATTAGATATTAGTAAAATAAAACTCGTTGTTTGGGATCTTGACGATACTTTTTGGTCAGGTACCATTAGCGAAGGAGAGATAAAGCCTTCTGCAGATAATATACAATTGGTGAGAGATCTAACCGATTGTGGCATCATCAACTCCATCTGCTCAAAGAATGACTTTGAAGTAGTAAAGGCGGAGTTAGAGAAAGAGGGCGTCTGGGATTTGCTTGTATTCTGTAGTATTAATTGGGATAACAAAGCTATGCGTTTGAAGTCAATGATAGACGCCATGGCTCTTCGACCAGCTAACGTCCTGTTCCTCGATGATAACACATTCAATTTGAATGAGGCAAAACATGTGATGCCAGAACTGATGGTTGCTTTACCTGTCGAGATTCCTTCTTTAATTGAGCAGGTTGCAAGTGCTAACAAAAAGGACTTGAATCACAAGCGTCTCAATCAATACAAGGTTTTAGAGGAGAAGGTTTCTGCCTCGATGAAATACGATAGCAATGAGGACTTCCTTTTCTCTACTAACATACAGGTGGATTTGCATGAAGACTGTATGTCAGAACTTCAAAGAATCCATGAGCTCCTAATGAGAAGTAACCAACTAAACTACACAAAAAAACGTATTCCTATTGAAGAGTTGGAGGCGATTATTAAAGATCCATCTTTTCGCTGTGGTTATGTACATGTAAAAGATAACTTTGGTGATTACGGTTTAGTTGGTTTCTATGCAGTGAAGGATCATGTTTTGGAGCATTTCTTCTTCTCATGTCGTACTATGGGGCAGTTGATCGAACAGTATGTGTATGCTCAATTAGGATTCCCAGCCCTCGATGTTGTTGGTGAGGTTAGAACAGAACTTAATGATCACACTTCTCCTAAATGGATAAACCAGGCGTGTTGCAAACAGGAATGTCAGACAGTTGAACATAGGGCTGCGGACTCTAATCTTAAAACTCTTGTAAAAGGCCCATGTGATTTATCAAAGGCTTGTATGTATCTCCAGCAGTCTCAGAACATGGAAATGGAGCTAACTCACATGCGTGATAATGGACAGGACATCTACTATCATAACCATTCAGCTTTTATTTCTCAACTTTATAACTTGAAGCCTGATGTGTTAGATAATCTATTGGCAAAATGGAAGTTCCTAGAACCTGAGAGTTATGGGAGAAATGTATTTGACAAAGAATATGATGTCATATTCCTAAGTACACTTCTTGAAAGTAGAGTCGGTATTTACAGAAGAAAATCCGATGGACTGATTATTACTTATGGGCATTACGATGTTCCACTTACAGAACCTTCTAATTGGGAGTTCTACTCAACCATTAGCGATGATGGTTACGTGTTCACAATAGATGAGTTAAAGGCATTTGTAGATGAGTTTGAGTTCATAGGTAGAACTACGGCTAAAACATATCTAGCTTTTCTTGATAAAATGCTTATGGTGTTACCCAAGCATACAATCATCGCCTTAACTTTGGGTGCAACTAAGTTCTGGCATAAAGAAGACAATATATCAGAACATCATAAATTACTCAATGCCGCAATTGAGGAATACGCAAAGGCCCACGACAGAATACAAATAATATCAATTGACAACTGTCTAGAATCCGAGAAGGGATATGCTGCTGATATCCACATTGACCATTTCAATGCCAAGGTATATTATAACATGGCCTCAAGAATGACAGAGATTCTTAGCCTATGTACGGGTGGCAAAGGCCAATTCGCATTGAAGTCACAAAAATATGTAATAATAGACAATGCAATTAATAAACTCAGAAAATATATACAGTTCTCCGGACCTATTTATAAAGTTTTGAGAGGATTCTATTTCAGAATAACTAGCAGACAACACTAACTGGAGTTATGAAAAAAATAAATAGTTTACTGATTGCCTGTTACAGGTTGGTTCCATACTTGATGAATAAGCTATATGAGCCAATCTTCAAAGGGCTTATGTCGCATTGTGGAAAAGACGTATATCTTAGACCATTAACTTGTGACATAAAAGGGTTGGAGAATTTAACAATAGGTGATGGGACATTCATTCCACGTAACAGTACGTTCTTTTGTACTTCTGCACCATTGACTATTGGTAAGAAAGTGGTTTTTGGCCCTAATCCAATCATCATGACTGGCGATCATCGGATAGACTTAATCGGTCGATATATTGAGGATGTGAGGGGTAAAGACAAATTACCTGAAAACGATCAGCCTGTTGTCATAGATGACGATGTTTGGTGTGGTGCAAACGTTGTAATTCTAAAAGGCGTAACGCTGGGTCGAGGAAGTGTGGTTGCTGCTGGTGCAGTAGTAACAAAATCATTTCCTCCATATAGCATTATTGGAGGTGTGCCTGCAAAACTGATTAAAATGCGATTTACTCCCGAACAGATTGAACAGCATGAAAGACTTTTACAATAAACGAGGTTTTACATAAAACAATAGTCTGCCATATATATAATCTTATCTGTTATTACAGGAATTTCTTTCATCTACCCTATTATACATTATCGTATTTGACAAACTAACAATTTATATTTTGTTCACAGGTATATTTACATAATTTTTTTAGTAATGATTATAAAAGAAACTCATATAAAAGGAGTAATTGTAATTGAGCCTAAGGTGTTTAAAGACGCTAGAGGCTATTTCTTTGAATCATTTTCACAACGAAAGTTTGATGAGAAGGTGACAATACCTTTTTTGGGTAATCCTATCCAGTTCGTGCAGGACAATGAATCTATGTCTTCTTATGGTGTAATGAGAGGACTTCATTTCCAGCGTCCTCCATTCACTCAGAGCAAGTTGGTTCGTTGTGTAAAAGGTGCGGTACTGGATGTAGCTGTGGATATTCGCAAGGGTTCGCCTACGTACGGTCAGCATGTGGCTGTAGAACTGACTGAAGACAACCATCGTCAGTTCTTTGTTCCAAGAGGTTTCGCACATGGCTTTGCCGTTCTATCAGAGACAGCAATCTTCCAGTACAAGTGTGATAATTTCTATGCTCCTCAGGCTGATGGCGGCATCTCTATCAAGGATGAGAGCCTTGGCATAGATTGGAAGATTCCTACAGACAAAGCTTTGCTCTCGGAGAAAGATACCTTTCATGATTGCTTGAAGGATTTTGATTCTCCATTCGATATCAGTGTAAGCTTATATGATGCCTATCCGAAATGATGAGATTTATCGTATTAATATAGTTGAATAATATAGTTATTGAGTAAGAATATGTCAAACGTTCTTGTAATCGGCACATCTAAATATACTCGCGGAGGAATTACTGCCGTTATTAAAGCACAAAAAACAGGTTCTCAATGGAATAAATATAATTGTAAATGGATTGGGTATCATGTTGATAGGGCTGGTTGGATAAAGGTTTTATATTATTGTATTGCTTTTGTAAGATATTGCCTTTCTCTTCCTTTTTTTCAAATTGTTCATTTGCATTTTAGTATGCCCACTGACGCAAAGAGAGCATATTATTTTTTCAAAATAGCAAAGCTCCTTGGCAAGAAGACTATTGTCCACCTGCATTGTGGTGATCAATTGCCAGAGATATGGAGCCCTCGCTATGAAGAATTGTTTACTAGGTGCGATTTAGCATTAGTCCTTTCCCCGTCCATAAAACGTAAAGTTGAGGAATACATTGGATCTGGACATAGAATTGAAGTTCTGTATAATCCATGTCCAACAATCAATAAAATAACTCCATATCCGAAAAGAGAAAAGGAGATATTGTATGCTGGTACTTTAAATTTTAATAAGGGATATGCAGATTTAATTAAGGCTTTCTCAATAGTTGCAAAAAAACATCCAGAATGGAAAGTTGTTTTTGCAGGACATGGTGAAATACAAGAAGCACGGGAACTTGCTAAGGACCTTGGCGTTGATTCGCAATGTAACTTTCTCGGTTGGATTTCAGGAGAACAGAAGGATGCTGCTTTTAGAAGGGCTTCTATTTTGTGTCTTGCGAGTTACCAAGAGGGCTTCCCTATGGCAGTCCTGGATGCTTGGGCGTATGGTGTACCTGTAGTTTCAACAACAGCAGGTGGGTTGATAGATATTATTATAGAAGGACAGAATGGGTTGTTATTTGAGGCAGGCAATGTAGAACAGCTCTCAAAAAAGCTTGAAATAATACTTAGCGACTCCGAACTACGAACACGTATTGCATCTGAATCAAGGGTGTTAGCCTATACAACATTCAATATAGTTAATTTGAACCACCAATTGGGAGAATTATACGAAAGTCTTAGCTAAATCATGTATATAAATATTGACGATATGATACACTACAATTATCTCATAGTTGGTTCCGGCCTGTTCGGAGCCACATTCGCCTATTGCGCAAAGCAGGCGGGCAAAAAATGTTTGGTAATAGACAAGCGTCCTCATCTTGGTGGTAACATCTACTGCCAGGAGGTAGAGGGTATCAATGTACATGTGTATGGTGCGCACATCTTCCATACTTCAAACAAGGAGGTGTGGGACTTTGTAAACTCTATCGTGGAGTTCAACCGCTACACCAACTGTCCGGTGGCTAATTACAAGGGCGAGCTATTCAACCTGCCTTTCAACATGAACACCTTCAACAAGATGTGGCCGTATGTACATACTCCTGCTGAAGCGCAAGCAAAATTTGATGAGCAGAAAGCAGAAGCTGTAGCTGCACTTGGTGGTCGTGAACCTCAGAACCTTGAGGAGCAGGCTCTTTGTTTGGTAGGAAAGGATATCTTCTATAAGCTCATCAAAGAGTATACTGAGAAGCAATGGGGGCGTGACTGCAAAGAACTGCCTGCTTTCATCATCAAGCGTCTTCCTGTCCGCATGATATTCGATAATAACTACTTTAACGACAAGTATCAGGGTATTCCTGTTGGTGGTTACAACAAGTTGATAGATGGTCTTCTCGAAGGAGTTGACACTCTTACCAATGTAGACTTCTTCAATAGCGAGTATCGCAATTGGAAAAAGTTTGCTGATAAGCTCGTATACACAGGAGCTGTAGATGAGTACTTTGACTATAAGTTGGGCAAGCTCGACTGGCGTACTGTCAGCTTCAAGACTCGTGTAGAGGATACACCAAACTACCAGGGTAATGCAGTTGTAAACTACACCAGCCATGCTGAGCCTTATACTCGAGTGATTGAGCATAAGCACTTCGAGATGTTCGGTCAGCAGGTTTATGACTGTCCTAAGACTGTTGTTTCGGAAGAGTATTCAACTGAGTACAAGGACGGGATGGAACCATATTATCCTGTTAATGACGACCGCAACAACAAATTGGCTGCAGAATATGCAGAACTGGTAGCAAAGGAAGAAGGTGTAATCTTCGGTGGCCGCCTCGGACAGTATAAGTACTTTGATATGGCTCCGGTGATTGAGCAGGTTATGAATTTAGAGTTTAAATAAACTAAAATATACAACAATGGAAAACAGATTAGTTTCAATTATCACCCCTATGTATAAGGGTGCTGCCTTTGTTGCAGAGACAATTGAGTCGGTTCAGACTCAAACCTACAAGAACTGGGAAATGATCATCGTTGATGACTGTTCGCCAGATGATGGAGCAGGTATCCGTGAGGTAGAGAAATATAGCACAAAGGATCCTCGAGTGATTCTGATTAAGAGCAAGGTGAATAAGGGTGCATCTGGTGCTCGTAACATTGCTCTTCATGAGGCCAAGGGAGGGTTGATTGCTTTCCTTGATTCGGACGACATCTGGCATCCAGACTTCCTTGAAAAGCAGCTTGCTTTTATGCGCGAGAAGGATGCAGATATAGTTTTTTCTTCGTATCGTAGAATTGAGGAAACCACTAAGGAGGATCTGCTGAAACCTTTCATCGTACCTTCGTTCGTTTGCTATAAGAGCATCTTGAAGTCAGATCCTATCTTCCCATCAACTGCAATCTTCAACCGCGAGAAGATTGGCGACCACTTCTATGACGAGAAGATGGGATCAATGCGCGATGATTTTGTGTTCTGGCTGGACGTGATGAAGCAGGGCTATACTGCTCATGGCAACAAGGAAGTGTTGGTAGACTATCGCGTAAGAAAGTCAAGTGTGACTGGTGATAAAAGAAAAGTTATCAAGCCAATGTGGAATGTATGGTTCAAGCACCTGAAGTTGGGGTATGTGCGTAGCGCATATTATTTCGTGCAATGGACTTGGATCAGTTTTTGGAAATATAGAAACTAATAGGAGTGTATGAAAAGAATCAAACTGTCCATCTCGGATGACAATCTGAAGTGCAACCGACAGCTGCCAGAATGTGGCTTTGTATGGAGGGGATATGAGTTTATCATAGACACCAAATGCAAGGAGGCCGACTATTGGGTAGTTTATAACAAGATCTTCGAACCGGAAGATTGCCATGTAGCACCCGAGAATACCATGTTCATTTCTGGTGAGCCAGATTCGGTTTATCACTATGCACAGGGATTCTTGAACCAGTTTGGCAAGGTGCTGTCATGCCAGAAGAATCTTAAGCATAGAAACTGTGTGATGAGTCAGCCCGGATGGCCTTGGCATTTGGGTAGAATTACCAATCGTGTGGAAGGCAGTACAAAGGAAAGTGGTGCGGTAACAGACTTCTCGATAGATTATGACCAGTTGAAAGTGTCAAAGCCAGAGAAGACAAAATTGATATCAGTGATTTCGAGTGCTCGCGCCTTTACTAAAGGACACCGTAAGCGCTTGGAATTTGTACGAAAGCTGAAGGAGCATTATGGCGACCAGATGGATGTGTTCGGTTGGGGTATCAATGGATTTAAGGATAAGTGGGATGTGATTTCTCCCTACAAGTACCACATTGCCATCGAGAATACCTCTATTCCTTACTATTGGACCGAAAAGTTGGCGGATACGTATCTGGGCAATGCATTCCCTATTTACTATGGTGCAACAAATGTGGGTGAGTTCTTTGATGAGAAGTCGTTCATAACGATTGATATCCATGATCCAGAGGATGCTATCCGTAAGATTGATAAGGCGATTGCAGAGGACTTGGCAACCAAAAGAGCTGCTGATGTGGAGGTTGCAAAACAATTGGTGCTGGATAAGTATAATCTGTTTAACCTGATTGTTGACCAGATTCAGAACATGGATCCTGATGCTCCGAAGAAGGACTACCACATCAAGCACGACAGAGCTTTCTTTGACTTGAAGAAGGCATTCTTGTTGCTGGATAGAATCAAAAACATTATCTTGAAGAAGATTCACGGATAATGTGACTAAAAGCGGGCAGTGGGCGCGATGTTGACAATCGAATTGTTTGTCTGCTACCAATTTTTGTGTAATGAATAAAAAGAAGAAAACATATTTTAGGCTTTACTCAGGGCGACATTAGGTGAAACGGATTGTAACCTTGTTGGTTATGGCTAGGTGTCGGATGCGGATTGGCAGAAGATATACGACTTGGCGGCCGAACAAGGGGTGACGGGTGTGGTGTTTTCGGCCATCGAACGGTTGCCCAAGAGCTAGCTGCCGGGGATGGATTTGCTGATGGACTGGTGGGGACAGATGGAGTATATCCGAACGTGCAACGAGGAATATCGCAAGAATGTTCATGAACTGTTGGATATGTATCGCTCGAAGGGTGTGATTCCGGTGGTGTTAAAGAGTGAGGCTTGTGCGAAATATTATCCCGATCCGGACAGGTGCGCGCTGGGCGATCTGCAGATTTTGAAGCTCTATTCCTAACGCTCCATGCTTATCAGCACTTTATGGAGGGTGAACTGACTATTCGGCAGTTATGTGATTGGGCTATGTTCGTGAAGGCGCATCATGCGGAAATGGATTGGAAGGCTTATAGGGATTGGATGGATCGATTCGGTATGATGTCATTTGCTAATATCCTGAGATTCATTACACATCACAATCTCGCTATCTATGTAGATTTTGAGAGTGCTCCTTCTCAAGAGGAAACGTTAGCAAGACGAGTGCTTGATGATGCTTTATATGGTAAACACGAAACAATGTCATCAGAGAATATAATAAAGTACCGTATCTGGCAGACTAAACAACTATTCAAGAACAGCTGGAAGTTCCGCTTGTTCCGAGGCGAAAACGTACTGGTGGCATACGCCAAAAAGCTCTGGGTCTATTGGTTTGATAAAGTTTGGAAAATAAAATGTAACATAATATGACTAAAGTTTTGATAACAGGCGCAGGTAGCTATGTTGGCGAGAGCGTCCGCAAATATATTCTGAACAGCAGTAAGGATTTTCAGATTGATGCTGTGGATACGATGGGCACTTCGACAGGCTCAGGACAGGCTAAATACTGGAAGAACGTTGATCTTAGCCAGTATGATGTGGTGTTCCATGTGGCAGGTATTGCGCATGTTAATGCTGACCCAAAGATGGAGCCATTGTACTACAAGGTGAATCGTGATTTGACGATTAAGGTGGCAAAATATGCTAAAGAGGCAGGTGTGAAGCAGTTTATTTTCATGAGTTCGCAGATTGTGTTCCATGAGTCTCAATCGCTTAAAGGTGAGGTGCTGACAGCTGAGACCAAGGAGAATCCTAACGGCTTCTATGGAGATAGCAAATTGCAGGCTGAATTGGGCATCAAACCATTGGAGGACGCAAACTTCAAGGTTTGCATCCTTCGTCCATGCATGATTTATGGTCCTAATGCGAAGGGTAACTTCCTTCGCTTGGCAAAGTTGGCGACTAAGGTGCCTGTGTTCCCTGAGTGGCACAACAAGCGTTCGATGCTGTATATCGACAATCTGGCTGAGTTTGTGAAGCAGACTATTGAGCGTCAGTTGAGTGGCACGTTCTATCCTCAGAATCGTGAGCAGGCTGATACGGTGGAGATCATCCGCTTCTTTGCGAAGGAGGCAGGCCATAAGGTGTGGATCACCCGTCTGTTCAACCCTTGCGTATGGTTGGGCTCGTTTGTGCTGCAACCAATCAATAAGATGTTTGCCACATACTATTACGACCCAGAGATGAGCAAATATGATTTCGACTATCAGTTGGTGAGCCTTGAGGAGAGCCTGAAGAGGGTGGCAGAGAGTTTGAAGTAGTTCGACGAGCTCACTATCCGTTATGAAGGAATACTTTACAGGACACAAAGACTTGGTTGCTATTAACGAGTACTTGAATGAGTTGACAGAAAGTTCAAATGATTTTCAAGTAATATTTCAATTGAGAACAATGGGGGAAGAGTTTGTAGACTGTACTCTAAGCATAGATGAGGTAAAGGCATTCTCTAAGATTCTGTTTGCATCTAGCAAGGCTGAGGCTTTTATCCGACAAATGAAATGCTATACCTTTTCGGTTTGAATAACGGCCTCCTTGATCAGGCATATATCGCTCTTGGAAAGAAGGACGGTTTGCTATTCCTTGATTGCGACAGCAACGAATGGCGCATCATCAACGGCAACTCTAAAATGCCCGATTTCGAAATTGGTATCTTCTTTTCTGGTCTCACGCGTTCATTAGTTAATAGTGACTACAACCTCCGTGTATTTGATTGTAAGACTGCTGCTTGGAATATGTTGGCTTATCAGAACGCTCCTTTGAAGACTTTCGACAAGACTTTCCTTCGCGACATTCCCAAAGAGACTTTCGACAACACGCGCGACATGATGCCATTGCGTTTCGCCAAACGTGCAGAACACTTTTATAGCGAGTACAGACGTGTGCGCCAAGGTGTAACGGCTTGGGAGAGCGGAAATCTGCAGTTGTTCGGAAAGCTATCCTTTGACTCTTGCGAAAGCTCCATCCACAACTACGAGTGCGGTTCGCCAGAGCTCATCAGCATTTACAACATCATACGTCCATTGCAAGGTGTATATGGCGCTCGCTTTTCAGGTGCTGTTATTGCGCTTGTAGATCCTCAATATAAGGAGCAGATAGAAAAGCCCCTTGCAGAACAATATTTAAAAGAATATCCCGAATATTCAGAAACATTCAAAGTCTTCTGGATAAAACCAGATGATGGCGCATGCTTCATAGAAGACTAACAAATAATAAAACCTAACACCTTATCCATAGAAAGTTTAATTCTTAAGAGATTTGAGATATGAGAGAGTTTAGTAACTTGAAAATAGCAGTTGCCGGTACAGGCTATGTAGGTTTGTCTATTGCAGCTTTGTTGTCTCAGAAACATACTGTTACTGCAGTTGACGTGATTCCTGAGAAGGTGGAGAAGATTAACAACCGTATCTCTCCAATCCAAGACGAATATATAGAGGAGTACTTTGCAGAAAAGCAATTGAATCTTACTGCGACCCTCAATGGTGCTTCTGCTTACAAGGATGCGGATTATGTAGTCATTGCCGCCCCTACGAACTATGATCCGGTGAAGAATTTCTTCGACACCCATCACATTGAGGATGTGATAGACTTGGTGCTGTCTGTTAATCCCGATGCCGTATTGCGCAAAGCCGGTTACTACAACGAGAATGCACAATGGAATGCCTGCAAAGAGCACCAGTGTGTGATTGGTGTATATCGCTTGACGATGGAGTCAAATTCGGATAATTTCCGTCAGTCGGTAATCCAGGGTATCGTGAAGCGTATTAAGGCCAAAGGTGCTGAATTTATCATCTATGAACCAACCCTCGAAGACGAAACTTCATTCTTCGGCAGCAAGGTGGTCAATGATCTGGCAGCCTTCAAGGCACAGAGCAAAGCTATCATCGCCAACCGTTTCGATGAGTGTCTGAGCAATGTAGAAGAAAAGGTTTATATGAGAGATATCTTCCGTAAAGACTAACCATACTATAAGCAGTTGAAAAGCGTGATGCCGAGGCATGGAGTCTCCACTTGCTGCAAATCGAAAACAAATTACAATTATGAGCATATACATTATTTACGGGATTATTTTTGTAATCCTGCTTGCACTTGAATTGTGCTACTTTAAAGTGGCTGATAAGTTTAATATCATTGACAAGCCGAATGAGAGGTCGAGCCACTCTACCATTGTGCTTCGTGGAGGTGGAATCATCTTTGCTTTATCCACTTTGGTTTGGGTGGGGCTGCAAGGAACTCATGGTGATTGGAGTGTAGTTGCTGACTATTGCCCTTTCCTTTTAGGCCTTTTTTTAGTAGCGGGTATGTCGTTCGTGGACGATATTATCTCGTTGCCCGATAGTGTGCGATTGGTAGGACAGTTTACAGCTGCTGCATTAGCTTTCTATCAGCTGGGGTTCTTTGGAGCCTTTAATACAGACAATATGCTTTCGGGTATTGTTGTGCCAGGATTGGTTGTACTCCTTGCACTCATCGTATATGTAGGTGCAACCAATGTGATTAATTTCATGGATGGAATCAACGGTATCACTGGAGGTTATGCACTTGCTGTCCTTGTGTCTTTGGCATTGATCAACGGAGAAAATGAGTATTTCCTTCGCTCGTTGATTGCTGTTGTCATCCTTTCGGTTCTGGTCTTCTGCATCTTCAACTTCCGCGAGAAGGGCAAGGCTAAGTGCTTTGCAGGAGACGTTGGTTCGGTAGGCATCGGCTTCATCATGCTCTTCCTGATCGGTAGCGTGATTGTCAAGACACAGGATATCACTCACCTGATTTTCCTATTGGTGTATGGTATGGATGGCGTGCTGACTATCTGTCATCGTATCATGCTGCACGAGAACTTGGGAGAGGCGCACAGAAAGCACGCTTATCAGCTTATGTGTAATGAACTCAAGATGAGTCATGTGCTGGTAAGTTCTCTGTATGCAGGCACTCAGCTTGTGATTTCTCTTGGATTCATATATTTATGTCCAGATACTGTTGTAGCACATTGGAGCTATCTGATTGGGGCTGCTGTGGTGCTTGCAGTTGCGTATGTGGCGTTCAAGAAAAAGTACTATTATTTGCACGAAGAATATTTGGCATCATTAAAGAAGTAAAAAATGGTACAGATTGATAAAGATTTAATCAAAGATTTGTTCGATAAGGCCGTCGTCTCGAAGCGTAAACGAATGAACTATGACCTCCGTACTTCTTCGGAGGACGGTGGCCAAAGAATGCTCAACGCCCTCATGCCAGGGACTTTCGTTCCTGTACATAGACATCCACAATCGAATGAAAACGTGTTGTGCCTATGTGGTAAGCTGGTAGAGGTACTCTATGATGATGAGATGAACGAAACCGCACGTTATATGCTCGATCCATCCGTTTGTAACTTCGGCTGTGTTGTCCCCGCTGGTGTGTGGCATACTGTTGAAGTGCTTGAGCCATCTGTTATCTATGAGGCTAAGGATGGAAAATATGGAGAGGACGGAAGCGAGTCATACAACCCACTGAAGAAGCTGAAACGCGACATTACCTATCTGATAGGCATGGAACGTCAAAGCGGTCCTATGGATGCCATCAGTCCCCTCTACGTCAGCCGCATGCTCAATGCGCCTCTTGAAGATGTAGAACAGGCGATGAAGGAGATGGACTTATAAATCCTAACATACATTTTATCAGTAACAATATATAGGCCGTATCTGAGTTGAAAAAAACTTGGGTATGTTTTTTGTATCTTATGTGTATGAGTGTAATATAACAGTATCTGTATGAACATTCGATAAACTACAGGTGTCAAACCTTTCTATACAAGAATAGCGACTGTCACTATGAACCTAATAGTTGCAATCGCTATTGTTGTATAGAAAGGTTCAACACCTGTAGTTCTTTGAATGCTTACTTTAAAACTGCTTTTGAAGCTACTTTTGACAAGAAATTACTTGAGAATACTCTTTTACCGCATCAAAGCACGGACATCCTTTCATTGGATTCAAGTCCCGGTGTCCCACAATCAACGCTTTCGGAAACTGTCTTTTCAACTCCCTCAACAAAGCGAGCAAAGCTCCTTTTTGCTCCAATGTACGCGTATCTTTCGGTTTTCCGTTCGCATCCAGTCCTCCCTCATAACAAACACCAACCGAATGGGCATTATGATTACGGCAGTGTGCCCCGACCTTTTCTAACGCACGTCCCCGGTGGATCTCCCCATCACGAGTAATGTAAAAATGATAGCCAATATCACGGAAACCACGGTGCAAGATATGATCCTGTCGGCAAGCCTCCGCCGAAAGGGACTTTCCTTCCGGCGTGGCACTGCAATGAATGATAATTAATGTAATAGTCCGCATGGAGTTACATGCAACTTTGTATTCCGAACACACCTCCGATGGCGGTGGCTACAGTGATAACGATTTTGAGAACTAAGCTCCATACAGAGCGGGGAGATGATGATTTACTCATAATAACAGGTTTTAAATAAATTAATAATAGTTTTCTTTTACCACAGATCTACACAGACTCACACAGATAAATAATCGACTACTTTAGCAACTACCAATTCAATATAATCTGTGGAAATCCGTGTCCTCCGTGGTGAACCTTTTAAGCAGCCGGATCAGGCGCTTCGCCGCCTCCGTCCGGTTTCGGATCAGGGGTATCACCCGAATCAGAACCTCCTCCGGCAGTTGTCGGTTTCTGATACTCCGCCTGCTGCTTCAACTGACTGTCGAGTTTCAGATTATTGGTCGACAGATTACCGGTGGCACGAGCTTTCAGACGCATGCCGCTAATATTCTTCTCCAACGAGAACTCTTCCAGCGTATCGGCCGCTTTACTGCGAATACCCACACCAAAAATGGCAAGATCATCGATTTTCACACATTTGCCGTCCAGCAACAATTCCTTGATGCAATCTACCATATCCGAAAGCACACCTTTGATGACACCACCGGAATACGGTGAATTGTGCTTCGACATGTGTTCGGCGAGCTTTGCCAAATCAAACGTCTCGTCGCTTACTGCACGGGCGAACCACTTACCCGCATTCAAGCCTTTCTTCTGCTGGTTCTGATAAATTTTGTAACGAATCATAAAACAATAAATTAAAGGGTTAAACATATTGTCCGGGGGATTCTTCTCCCTTTCGACGATACAAAAATACTACTCCGGATCTCCCGGAAATCAGCTGTGCACGGTTGTGTATGGTAGTGGTCGGTTATTTGTCATTATAGTCGGTTATTCAATGGAAAAACGTTGGTTATATAGCCGTTTTTTGTTATTTTTGTAACAGTAAATCAGAAACATATCCATCATGAGCGAATTTAAAATACGTGCTTACGGGCGCATGGAACTGGCGCAACTTTATTCTCCGCAGCTGACTGACATTGCTGCCTATCGAAAAATGAAGAAATGGATCTCTTTGTGTCCCGGACTTCTGCAACGTCTGTACGACTTAGGCTACGAATCAAAGCGACGCTCATTCACACCATTGGAGGTGAGAGTGATTGTGGATGCCTTGGGAGAGCCTTAAATAAAACGCCGTTTTTCCTGTATAAAGCACCGCTTTACGATGTCTAAAGCGCCGCTTTACACCTCCTAAAGCGATGCTTTATACAGGAAAAACGGATGTGTCAGTCAAAACGGGTACAGTGGGTACACTTTTTCCGGTTCACTCATACACACACGCACGCGCGTACAACCCTTTGCCGTCTATACTGACTAATATTCCGCGCTTGGTGAGCCGTTTCAACCAAGTGAGGGCTGTGTTTTCCTTAATTCCCATGGCAACTGCTTCTTCCAGTAACTGTGTACGAGTAAATTCATCACCCAGTTTCTGGAAGAGATAATCACGATCGGCATTAGGACGGTGGCTGATTTCTGTATTGGGGAGGAACGATAGAATATGCGTGGCATGACAGTAGAGAGGTTCCGCAAGACTAAGCACAGCATGAAAGTCTTCCTGTGAAATGGATACATCCCAACGAGTGATGATGTCATCTTTGCGGTTGTCCGCAGGAATCTCCTTGTCCGGTGTGAAAGGAGAGGTGGGAGAGGTCTTGAAGTCGTAGGGCTGCGGGCTTTCGAGGGCACGCAATACGGCTACTTCCGACATGATTCTGCATAGATTGACGGCCAGACGTGCCACAAAACTATACATTTCCCTTCCATTAGCTACACTGGAGCGTTCAAACAAGTCGGAAAAGACGGTGTCGATTTCTTCTTTTTGTTCATCCGTGAGTTGCAGGGTATGAATGCCGTGCGCTTTTATCACGCTCAACTTTTCTTTCCATTCCAGTCCCATAGCGGTGAATATCTCCTCCCAATCTATCTCGTTGTCCATAAATTGGCTGATCCATTTACTGATTCCGCACATGTAATAATATAATTGGCGGGAGTATGATCCGTCTTCTGCCGTCGGAATGAAAGTTTGCACCTGCGACGGCGTACCCGAAATCAGGACGGAAAGATAGCTTTTCTTCACTTCCCGGTATTCCTGGTCGGTGCGGCGGTTGTAGGACAAGCGGTCGTGGTCGAACGCTTTGCGCAGGGTATCGCTCCAATGACCATGGTCCGATCCGATGGCGGTGGAAAGGGTGTCCGCTTCCGCTTCGCAGATAAGTCCGGTTCCGTCGGAGTCCATGATGTTTTGTAGGATACCCGTACCGGTGTTGTTGCCCGAAATGAGGAACATCCTGTTAGGGGGCATTTGTGGAGCCTCCTTTTTGGTTCGTTCTTTTCCCATAGCATCGTACTCGGCTTTCTCTTTTTTGTATGCTTTCATCTGTATGGCCACTTCTTTGCGGATCTCGTCGTGGATAGGTTCCACGAGTAAGCGGATGTAGGAAAGGATACCTTTGCCGGAAGCCGAAGGAGCCACTACGAAACATTGGAGGCTGGGGTGATGGTATTTGCCGCCATATAGGCATCGCACGTGGCGCGACATACAAGCACCCAGGGCAGTGAGCGCTCCCAATAACATGATGTCGTGTTGTATTGGGCTGCTCCCGGCTTTTATGATACGTTGCAAGAATTCCGGCCAGTTGTTTTTCGGAAAAGTGGGCAATTGATGTTGCGGTTCACTGCCCGGCAATAGTTCTTCTTCCCCTTCTCTTTCTTCGGAGATATTGTCATTCCCTACCTTATTATACGCGCCCGTGTGTGGGGGAAATTTGCGTGCTGTACCTGCTGTACCTTTTGTACCTGTGGGATGTTTGGGCATTTCTTCTATGCAGATGCTTACTCCCGTCGCTTCGGCCAGGTGGAAAGCGGTGCCCAAGTGCACTTCTCCACGTTGGGTGTGGAGTGCATTGGAGAATACCCGTTCGGCATGTTCGCGCTGATACTTGGGAGACACCCGGCACAGGCGATGGAAAAAGTCACGTCCTGCTTCACCGCAATCCGTTGCGATGGCGAATGACAATTGTACGTATTCAAGATAGGTGGGAGCAATGTCCGCTCCTGCCGCTTCGACTGCTTCGGTGAGACGGCATAAAGATTCAATATCGGTCATGTTTTGATTTTTATAAAATAATGTTTAATTATTCTCGTTTACTTGGTTCTGAACAATGCTTCCGGGTCGTAACTAAGGAAACAGGATCTCACGAGGTCTTTGCCGGAGAAATCTACTTTGGATTTCGTTTCGGAAGAAACCGCTGTTACCGTATTGTATGCCGTCTCTACGTACCGCATCGCCCAACTCATGTTGTCTGTGATATTTTGGGCATCATTTATCGTGGGGGAATAATGGCAAGGAACAAATGCCTTTACACCCAGTCCGCTGGGGCTGATAAAGGTGAGTACAGGTTGTAGGAGAGGGTCGTCATAGAGCATACGTCGCATTTCTACTGCTTCCTGATAAGAGTGGAGACCGTCCACATCTACTATCACCAGATGAGACGGGGAGACGAAATCCTTACAGCTACGGCGGGTGAATGTGCCGCAAGGGGTCACATACGGAAGCAATGATGCTTTGGCGGCTCGTATATCTGTGGCATTCCGTACTTGTGCGGTCAGGGTTTTGAGATTCTCATTGCAAGTAATCATTTGGAAAACTTGTTCGATGGAGACTTCGCAGAAGGGGATAAGCGTGGGAGGAGTCATCAGTCGGCCTTGTTTGTCTTTGATGGGAGCGATAGGTGGCATAAAATAGGACATTCTGTAGCTGTTTGACATCATTTTCTTTTTGTTATAAGTTAAAATGTTTATTTTTGCAAAAAATATGAGTGTGTTTCAAAAACACGGCATGAAGGTAGTAATAACAAAATAGACTCTACCCTGATATGTGAGGATAAAAGTTAAAATATTTAATTATTAAAGTGTGTATTTAACAACAAAAAACAAAGATGAAAAAGAAAACGGTTTGTTGCAGTGATTTGGGAGCTTATATTAATGAGTTGCTTAAACGTGCGAAATTGAAAAATGAGTATGTATGCGAGACCCTGGGTATGGGACATGATGTTTTGAATGGCATAAAAAAGGGCTAAATCTCCCATTGAACGATTATATAAAAGTAATGAATCTCTGTTTGAATGCCTACAACGAAGAGGAGATTGAACTGATTTTGAATACGTTGGTGAGAATGTATCTGCGCTACTACAAGAAGAGGATAGTGGAGTAATCCGTGAAATAATTGATAGAAAATCCCGGCTGAATAAATAAAACGGCCGGGATTTTTTTGTCTAGGATGTCTATTTGTCATTCTTGGGAAATATTAAATGGTAGCCATACCTTTTCCGTGTGCGATAACGAGAACACAAAAAATAACATTTTATTAGGTAGAAAAAGTTTGAGGAATGCTTCGTAGTTCACAAATAATGATTAAATTTGCCGCGATTTGTAATGCGGAGTTTGCAAAATGACGAATAATACTATAAAGCATCTAGGTATTGTGGAAAACATACAGGGTTCTCATCTGTCGGTGAGGATTGTCCAGACATCGGCTTGTGCGGCATGTAGCGCAAAGGGGCATTGTTCCTCGGCGGATAGTAAGGACAAAATCATAGATATCATAGATACCGCAGCTTCTTCCTATCAGGTGGGAGAGAAGGTGATGGTGGTCGGCGAAACGTCGATGGGCATGATGGCGGTAGTGTTGGCTTTCGTACTTCCTTTCGTACTTCTTATATTTTCGTTGTTTCTTTTGATGGCATTGGTAGAGAATGAACTGTATGCGGCTCTTCTTTCTCTGGCTGTCCTTATACCTTATTATTTCGTTTTATGGCTTAACAAAACGCGACTCAAACAACAATTTTCATTTACTATAAAACCAATAAATAACTAAAAACATTATGAATTTGATTCTGATTGCAGTGATTTCATTGGGAGCTATAGCGCTCGTGTTGGCCGCTATTCTTTATGTGGCTTCCAAGAAATTTGCCGTGTATGAAGACCCGCGGATTGCCCAGGTGGGAGAAGTGCTTCCCCAGGCTAATTGTGGTGGATGTGGCTATCCCGGTTGTAGCGGCTTTGCCGACGCTTGCGTCAAAGCCGGTTCGCTGGATGGTAAATTCTGCCCCGTAGGCGGACAGCCTGTCATGGCACAAATTGCTGATATCCTAGGGCTTGCAGCCGGAGAAGCTGAACCGATGGTAGCAGTGGTAAGATGTAACGGAACGTGTATGAATCGTCCGCGTATTAATCAGTACGACGGTGCGAAGAGTTGCGCTATTGCCGCTTCGCTCTATGGTGGGGAAACGGGTTGTAGTTACGGATGTCTGGGGTGTGGTGACTGTGTGGCTGCCTGCCAGTTCGATGCCATCCACATGAATCCTGAAACAGGACTTCCGGAAGTGGATGAAGCGAAATGTACCGCTTGCGGTGCCTGTGTGAAGGCTTGTCCGAAGGCGATTATCGAAATCCGTCCGCAAGGAAAGAAATCACGCCGTGTGTATATCTCTTGTGTGAATAAAGACAAGGGAGCTGTGGCACGCAAGGCTTGTACGGTGAGTTGTATCGGCTGTGGCAAATGCGTGAAGACTTGTCCGTTCGAAGCTATCACGTTGGAGAACAACTTGGCTTACATCGATCCGCACAAGTGTAAATCTTGCCGGAAATGTGTGGAAGTCTGTCCGCAGAATACCATTATCGAATTGAATTTCCCGCCGAGGAAACCGAAAGAAGAAGCTTCGGCTGCTCCAAAACCGGCTGCTGTTTCTAAAGAAGCGGTGGAAACTCCTGCACCGGCTGCAAAAGTGGAAACTCCTGCTGAAAAGGCTACAGAAGCTCCGAAAGTAACAGAATAATAACAGAATAAAATACAGAACTGTATGTTAAAGACATTTTCAATTGGTGGAGTTCATCCACACGAAAATAAATTGTCGGCACATCAACCTATTATCACAGCGGAAGTTCCTGCAAAGGCTGTTATTTTGCTGGGGCAGCACATTGGTGCGCCTGCAAAACCGGTTGTAGCGAAAGGGGATGTGGTAAAGGTAGGCACTAAAATTGCTGAACCTGCCGGCTTTGTTTCGGCAGCAATTCACTCTTCGGTCAGTGGTAAAGTGGCGAAGATTGATACTATTGTCGATGCCAGCGGTTATGCGAAACCTGCTATCTTTATCGATGTGGAAGGCGACGAATGGGAAGAAACAATCGACCGTAGCGCCACACTGGTGAAGGAATGTGAACTTCCGGCAGAAGAGATCGTGAAGAAAATTGCCGATGCCGGAATCGTTGGTCTGGGCGGTGCTTGTTTCCCTACACAGGTGAAACTTTGTCCTCCTCCTTCTTTTAAGGCTGAATGTGTGATTATCAATGCTGTAGAGTGTGAACCTTATTTGACTGCCGACCATCAGCTGATGCTGGAACACGCGGAAGAAATCATGGTAGGTGTTTCCATCCTGATGAAAGCAGTGAAAGTGAACAAGGCATTTATCGGAATCGAAAATAATAAGCCCGATGCTATCGAACTGATGACTAAAGTAGCTTCCAGCTATGCAGGCATCGAAGTCGTTCCCTTGAAGGTGAAATATCCGCAAGGAGGTGAAAAGCAGCTGATCGATGCGATCACCAAACGTCAGGTGGCGAGCGGTGCGTTGCCTATCTCTACGGGAGCAGTCGTGCAGAACGTGGGAACGGCATTTGCCGTTTATGAAGCTGTGCAGAAGAATAAACCATTGTTCGAACGGGTGATTACCGTGACGGGAAAGTCGGTTGCGAAGCCGTCCAACTTCCTGGCTCGTATCGGTACACCGATGAAACAGTTGATTGACGCTTGCGGTGGTCTGCCCGAAGATACGGGTAAGGTGATCGGTGGCGGTCCGATGATGGGTAAGGCGTTGGTAAATATCGAGGTTCCTACTGCGAAGGGCAGTTCCGGCATCCTGATTATGAACCGGAAGGAAGCCAAACGTGGTGAAGCTCAAACCTGCATCCGTTGCGCGAAGTGCGTGAGTGCCTGTCCGATGGGACTGGAACCGTACTTGCTCGGAGCCTTGTCTGAAAACGGAGATTTTGAAACAATGGAAAAAGAAAGAATCATGGATTGTATTGAGTGCGGCTCTTGCCAGTTCACTTGTCCTGCCAACCGTCCGCTGCTCGACTATTGTCGTCTGGGCAAAGGCAAAGTAGGAGCTATGATTCGTGCACGTCAAGCTAAAAAATAACGAATATGGAAAATAAATTAATCGTATCACTATCGCCCCACGTTCATGGCGGAGACAGCGTACAGAAAAATATGTATGGCGTGCTGATCGCACTGATTCCGGCTTTTCTGGTGTCTCTCTATTTCTTCGGACTGGGTGCCCTGATTGTCACGGCTACTTCCGTTGCAGCTTGTTTGTTCTTCGAATGGGCGATCGGGAAATATTTAATGAAGAAACCTACCACCACCATCTGCGACGGCTCTGCCATCATCACAGGTGTGTTGCTGGCATTCAACTTACCGTCTAATCTCCCTATCTGGATTATCATTCTGGGTGCACTGTTTGCTATCGGTGTAGGCAAAATGTCTTTCGGCGGATTAGGTTGCAATCCTTTTAATCCGGCACTGGCAGGACGTGTGTTCCTGTTACTTTCTTTCCCGGTGCAGATGACCAGCTGGCCGGTAGTCGGACAGTTGACCGCTTATACGGATGCTACCACCGGTGCCACTCCGCTGGCATTGATGAAACAAGCGATTCATGCTGCAGATAAAAGTGCGGCTATGGATGCTTTAAACCAGATTCCGGATGCATTGAGTTTGCTGATCGGACAGAATGGCGGATGCTTGGGTGAAGTGAGTGCATTGGCTCTATTGATCGGACTGGTTTATATGCTCTGGAAGAAGATCATTACCTGGCATATTCCTGTGTCTATCCTGGCTACCGTGTTTATCTTTGCAGGTATCATGCACTTGGCAGATCCGGAAAAATATGTTTCTCCGATATTGCAGTTGCTCTCCGGTGGTCTGATGCTGGGTGCTGTCTTTATGGCAACCGACTATGTGACTTCTCCGATGAGTAAGAAAGGAATGTTGATTTATGGTGTATGTATCGGTCTGCTGACGGTTGTCATCCGTCTGTTCGGTGCTTATCCCGAAGGTATGTCGTTCGCCATCCTGATTATGAATGCGTTCACTCCGCTGATTAACACCTATTGTAAACCAAAACGCTTTGGGGAGGTAGCGAAGAAGAAATGAAAAAGTTAGAATCATCTTTAAAGAATATGTTGCTGGTACTTACGGGCGTGACTGCTGTCTCCGTAGCGTTGCTGGCTTATGTAAATGAACTGACAAAAGGCCCCATTGCCGAAGCGAATGCGAAGACACTGAACGAGGCTTTGAAAAAGGTTCTTCCCGAATTTACCAATAATCCGGTAGCGGAAAGCGATACGATCTTCAGCGAGAAAGACGGAAAGAAGAATGTTGACTTTATCGTTTATCCGGCTAAGAACGGCGAAGAATTGGTAGGAACGGCCGTCGAAGCTAAATCAATGGGATTTGGTGGCGAACTGAAAGTGTTGGTAGGCTTTAACGCCGAAGGTAAAATCTATAATTACTCGTTACTCGCTCACGCGGAAACTCCGGGACTGGGTTCTAAAGCCGACAAATGGTTCGGAGCATACGACCCGGCCAAGGGAGAACAGGCTGTGTCTCATGAAGAGAGTAAAAAGTCTATTTTGGGGATGAATCCGGGTGAAGCTCCGTTGACCGTCAGCAAAGATGGGGGAGCGGTGGATGCCATTACAGCTTCTACCATTACTTCACGTGCGTTTTTGAATGCTGTAAATGCTGCTTATCAGGCTTATAAGGCAGAAGGTGGTAAAGTGAACGGTGTCAGCGGTGCTTCTCAAAAGGCTACAGGCGCAGACTCTGACACTGCTACGGGAGCTACGATAAAAGTTGAACTTACTGATTCGGTCAGTGCTAAATAAGAAAGGAGACAGATATGAATAACTTTAAAGTAATGATGAACGGGATTATCAAAGAGAATCCTACGTTTGTACTCCTGCTCGGTATGTGTCCTACATTGGGTACGACTTCGTCGGCCATCAATGGTATGGGTATGGGACTGGCTACCATGTTCGTATTGATCTGCTCGAATGTGGTGATCTCTTTAATCAAGAACCTGATTCCGGATATGGTGCGTATCCCGTCGTTTATCGTGGTGATCGCGTCTTTCGTAACCTTGCTTCAAATGGTGATGCAGGCATACGTGCCTGGACTGTACGCTACGCTCGGACTTTTCATCCCGTTGATTGTAGTGAACTGTATTGTGTTGGGACGTGCCGAAGCATTCGCCGCCAAGAATAACGCAGTTGCTTCTATGTTCGACGGTATCGGCATGGGACTTGGTTTCACCATTGCCCTGACATTGCTGGGGGCTGTCCGTGAATTTCTGGGAACCGGTAAGATTTTCGATCTGACCATCATGCCGGAAGAATATGGAATGTTGGTATTTGTATTGGCTCCGGGTGCTTTCATCGCTTTGGGATACCTCATTGCGCTGATTAACAGTTTCAAGAAAGCCTAATTCAATTAAATAAGAAAAGAATATGGAATATATATTGATATTTATTTCGGCAATCTTTGTAAACAACATCGTGTTGTCGCAGTTCTTGGGTATCTGTCCGTTCCTGGGCGTATCTAAGAAAGTAGAGACTGCGATGGGTATGAGCGCTGCGGTTGCTTTCGTGTTGACCATCGCTACCATCGTTACCTTCCTGATTCAGAAGTTTGTGTTGGATGTTTTCGGGCTGGGATATTTGCAGACGATTACGTTCATTCTGGTCATTGCCGGATTGGTGCAGATGGTGGAAATCATTCTGAAAAAAGTATCGCCTGCTCTGTATCAGGCTTTGGGCGTGTTCTTGCCTTTGATTACAACCAACTGTTGTATTCTTGGTGTGGCTATCCTGGTGATTCAGAAAGACTACGACCTGCTGACAGGTGTTGTGTACGCGTTTTCTACGGCCATCGGTTTCGGTCTGGCACTGGTGCTTTTTGCCGGATTGCGCGAACAGATGAGCCTCGTGAAAGTACCTAAAGGAATGCAAGGCACTCCGATTGCCTTGATTACCGCCGGTTTGCTTGCTATGGCATTCATGGGATTCTCCGGCGTGGTGTAAGGATTTACAGTTGATAATTAAATAGGGGATTGGAAGCTCTGTTGTATGTCGCCATACAGCTTTGAGTTTCCAATTCTTTTTTATACCTGATTACCACCAAATTGTACCTTAATAACTTTTCAGCAAATAAAATTGTGGCAAATTATTGCTATTCCATTTTATTTCCATACATTTGTAACTCAAACAATAATAAGCCGAGAAACTAACCATTTTTATAAAGTATATGAAAGAAAGAATTTTAGTAACAGGCGGGACAGGATACATAGGGTCTCATACTGTTGTAGAACTACAAAACAGTGGATATGAAGTAATCATCATCGATAATTTATCAAATTCAAGTGCTGACGTTGTTGACAATATAGAGAAAGTTTCCGGTATTCGCCCAGTTTTTGAAAAGCTGGATTGCCTGGACTTTGCTGGTCTTGATGCAGTATTTACAAAATATAAAGGAATTAAGGCGATCATTCACTTTGCAGCGAGCAAAGCAGTAGGAGAATCGGTACAGAAACCGTTGCTTTACTACCGTAATAACCTGGTTTCTTTGATTAACCTTCTCGAACTGATGCCAAAACATGGAGTAGAAGGTATTGTGTTCTCTTCTTCCTGTACAGTATACGGTCAGCCGGATGAATTGCCGGTGACAGAAAAGGCTCCGATTAAGAAAGCGGAATCGCCATACGGAAATACGAAACAGATCAATGAAGAGATTATTCGTGATACGGTAGCTTCAGGTGCTCCGATCAATGCGATTATGCTGCGCTATTTCAATCCGATTGGTGCGCATCCTACGGCATTGCTGGGTGAACTGCCTAATGGGGTTCCTCAAAACCTGATTCCATATCTGACCCAAACCGCCATCGGTCTCCGTGAGAAACTAAGTGTGTTTGGTGATGATTATGATACACCGGACGGTTCTTGTATCCGTGACTTTATCAATGTTGTTGACTTGGCTAAAGCCCACGTGATTGCTATCCGTCGTATCTTGGAAAAGACACAAAAAGAAAAAGTGGAAGTGTTCAATATCGGTACAGGACGTGGCGTTTCTGTATTGGAATTAATAAATGGCTTTGAAAAAGCCACCGGCGTAAAATTGAATTATCAGATTGTCGGACGTCGTGCTGGTGATATTGAAAAAGTTTGGGCGAATCCGGATTTCGCAAATCAGGAACTGGGTTGGAAGGCTGTAGAAACTTTGGAAGATACTTTACGTTCTGCATGGAACTGGCAGCTGAAACTCCGTGAAAGAGGGATTCAATAAAAGAGATTTGTTTTAAAATAAACATAAAAGATTAAACAAATCGTGCATGCGATTTGTTTATCTGATGCTAATCGACCTGAAGCTGTTTATGAGTATGCGAATATACGTAAATGGTACTTATGCCTCCCCGGCATAGACAGGAAAGATTGCATAGTAGTTTTGTCGTGTTTTATTTTGTGTTTGTGTTGTGACGGTACTACGACGTGAGTCGTGGTACCGTTTTTTGTTCGCCCATACTGGGCGAACAAAACTATGTTTATAGCTTTCCTTTGAAATAGAAAACGTCGCTTTCTCCCATTGTTTCCGGTAAAGAAGTTCCGGGGGCGAACAGTCCGAACACTGAAGAGCCGGAGCCGCTCATGGAGGCGTAGATCGCTCCTTGATGATAGAGTTCTCTTTTAATTTCCCCAATAACGGGATGTTGCGGGAATACACTTGCTTCAAAATCATTGATTAGGATATCCTTCCATTCTGCAACTGGACGCAGGATTGCCTCTTTGACCGGATATTCCGGACGGTGGGGATGAATATTTGAAAAAGCTTCCCGGGTAGAAACGAAAACGTTCGGTTTGACAATCATGATTTGGTAACCGCTTAATGAAAGCTCGATTGGTGAGAACAGGTTTCCGATTCCTTCGGCATAGGTCGGCTTGTTTTTAATAAAGAAAGCACAGTCCGCTCCCAAAGTGGCGGCATATACCTCCAGCTGTTCTTCGGATAATTCCAGCTGAAAATGATCGTTGAGCAACTTTAGCATAAAAGCGGCATCGGATGAACCGCCCCCCAGTCCGGCTCCCGAGGGAATATGCTTATACAAATGAATTTCGACAGGGGGAAGATGAAACTCCTTATCCAGCAATGAATAGGCCTTTGCCACCAGGTTGTCTTCCGGATTGCCGGCTATCTCCATGCCATACTGGTGGAGGGTAATCTTCTTTTCTGTTTCAGAAGAAGTACGGATTTCGAGAGCGTCTTCGAGGGCTACCGGATAGAAAACGGTTTCCAGATTGTGATATCCGTCCGGGCGTTTTTCCGTGATGGAAAGTCCCAGGTTTATTTTGATATTAGGAAAAGCGAGCATTTGATTTATGATTTATGAATTATGATTTATGGGTTGCTAAATTGCGATGTTGTGGCAAAGATACTAAAATCTTCATTTTTCTTTATTCATTCTTCATTATTATATTCTATCTTTGTCGTTCCGATTGGAAAAAGCCTGCCAATGGAAGCCATCCAATCATAAATCATAAATCAAAATTCATAAATCATAAAAGTTTTTCATGGCCGAACAGAAAAGAAATACCCGCAATACAAAGTCTACTAAGGTACAACCGGTAAATGATTATGGTCGTATTCAGCCGCAGGCACCTGAACTGGAAGAAGCAGTTCTGGGAGCTTTGATGATTGAAAAGGATGCTTACTCATTGGTGAGTGAGATTCTTCGTCCCGAATCTTTTTACGAACGCCGGCATCAGTTGATTTATTCTGCTATCACCGATCTTGCGGTGAATCAGAAACCGGTGGATATTCTGACTGTAAAGGAACAACTTAGCAAACGCGGAGAACTGGAAGAGGTGGGAGGCCCGTTCTATATTACTCAATTGAGTAGTAAGGTGGCTTCATCAGCGCATATTGAGTATCACGCCCGTATTATTGCACAGAAATCTTTGGCGCGTGAGTTGATTACGTTTACGAGCAATATCCAGAGTAAAGCGTTTGATGAAACGCTGGATGTGGACGACTTGATGCAGGAAGCGGAAGGTAAACTTTTTGAGATTTCGCAGCAGAACATGAAAAAGGATTATACGCAGATCAATCCGGTGATTGACGAAGCCTATAAGCTGATTCAGAAGGCTGCGGCGCGAACCGACGGTTTGAGTGGTCTTGAGAGTGGTTTTACAAAGCTCGACAAGATGACTTCCGGTTGGCAGAATTCCGACCTTATCATTATCGCTGCACGTCCTGCGATGGGTAAGACCGCCTTTGTCCTTTCTATGGCTAAGAATATTGCTGTCGATTATCGGAACCCGGTGGCGTTGTTCTCTCTTGAAATGAGTAACGTTCAGTTGGTGAATCGTTTGATTGCGAATGTCTGTGAGATTCCGAGTGAGAAGATCAAAAGTGGACAGTTGGCAAATTATGAATGGCAGCAATTGGACTATAAACTGAAGAATCTGATGGATGCACCGCTTTACGTGGATGATACTCCGTCTCTGTCTGTATTTGAACTTCGAACGAAAGCGCGTCGTCTGGTACGTGAACATGGAGTGAGAATCATTATTATTGACTACCTCCAGTTGATGAATGCGAGCGGTATGGCGTTTGGTAGCCGTCAGGAAGAGGTTAGTACCATTTCCCGTTCGTTGAAAGGACTGGCGAAAGAGTTGAATATTCCGATTATCGCACTGTCGCAGTTGAATCGTGGTGTGGAAAGTCGTGAAGGTATTGATGGTAAACGTCCGCAGTTGAGTGACCTTCGTGAATCGGGAGCCATCGAGCAGGATGCCGATATGGTGTGCTTTATCCACCGTCCGGAATACTATAAGATTTATCAGGATGATCGTGGTAATGACTTGCGTGGTATGGCGGAGATTGTCATCGCCAAGCATCGTAATGGTGCGGTAGGCGAGGTGTTGCTCCGGTTTAAGGGAGAATTTACCCGTTTCTCCAATCCGGAGGACGATATGGTTATCCCGATGCCGGGTGAGCCTGCCGGGGCTATGCTAGGATCGAAGATGAATACAGGTGATGCCGGCTCGATGCCTCCTCCTCCCGCGCCTGATTTTGCACCGCAGACAGCGAATCCGTTCGGAGCACCGGGGGATGGACCTTTGCCGTTCTAGTTGCGTCCTCTGTGGTGAAATAACGCGCAATTTTTTATCAAACCTTCTCGGTCAACCGAAAAATCTTATTAACTTTGCGAATCTTTTTGAGAAACAATAAAAAATTAAGTATATGAATATCTCTTATAACTGGCTGAAAGAGTATGTCAACTTCGACCTGACGCCCGATGAAACGGCTGCTGCGTTGACTTCTATCGGCTTGGAAACAGGTGGTGTAGAAGAAGTGCAAACCATTAAAGGTGGTTTGGAAGGACTTGTGATCGGTGAAGTGCTGACCTGCACGGAACATCCTAACTCTGACCATTTGCATATTACTACTGTTAATCTGGGAGACGGTGAACCGGTACAGATTGTTTGTGGTGCCCCGAATGTGGCTGCCGGACAGAAAGTGGTGGTAGCTACTTTAGGTACGAAACTTTATGACGGTGACGAATGTTTTACCATCAAGAAATCAAAAATCCGTGGGGTAGAATCTACAGGTATGATTTGTGCTGAAGACGAAATCGGGATCGGTACGGATCATGCAGGTATCATCGTATTGCCGGAAACTGCTGTTCCGGGTACGCTTGCCAAGGATTATTATAATATCAAGAGCGATTATGTACTGGAAGTGGATATCACGCCTAACCGTGCGGATGCCTGCTCTCACTATGGGGTAGCTCGTGACTTGTATGCTTATCTGATTCAGAACGGTCGTCAGGCAACTTTACAACGCCCGTCAGTGGATGGCTTTAAAGTGGAAAACCATGACTTGAATATCGAAGTGAAGGTTGAAAACAGCGAAGCTTGTCCGCATTATGCCGGTGTTACCGTGAAAGGTGTAACAGTGAAGGAGAGTCCGGAATGGCTGCAAAACAAATTGCGCCTGATCGGTGTGCGTCCTATTAATAATGTAGTGGATATTACGAACTATATCGTTCATGCTTTCGGTCAGCCGTTGCATTGCTTCGATGCCGGAAAGATTAAAGGCAATGAGGTGATTGTGAAAACAATGCCCGAAGGTACTCCGTTCGTTACGTTGGATGAAGTGGAACGTAAGTTGAACGAACGCGACCTGATGATTTGCAACAAGGAAGAGGCCATGTGTATTGCCGGTGTATTCGGCGGACTGGACTCCGGTTCTACGGAAGCTACGACAGACGTATTCATCGAAAGTGCTTATTTCCATCCTACATGGGTGCGTAAGACGGCTCGTCGTCATGGTTTGAATACGGATGCTTCTTTCCGTTTCGAACGTGGTATCGATCCGAACGGCGTGATTTATTGCCTGAAACTGGCTGCTTTGATGGTGAAAGAACTGGCTGGCGGTACGATTTCTTCTGAAATAAAAGATGTATTCACTACTCCTGCACAGGATTTTATTGTCGATCTTGCTTACGAAAAAGTACATTCTTTGGTAGGTAAAGTGATCCCGGTAGAGACAATCAAGAGCATTGTGACTAGCTTGGAAATGAAGATTACCAATGAAACGGCAGAAGGACTGACATTGGCTGTTCCTCCTTATCGTGTAGACGTGCAGCGTGATTGCGATGTGATTGAAGATATTCTTCGTATCTATGGATATAATAATGTGGAAATTCCGACTACGCTGAACTCCAGTCTGACTACAAAGGGTGAGCACGACAAGTCGAATAAATTGCAGAATCTGATTGCAGAACAACTGGTGGGCTGTGGATTCAATGAAATTCTGAACAACTCACTGACTCGTGCTGCTTATTATGATGGGTTGGAGGCTTATCCGTCCAATCACCTGGTGATGTTGCTCAATCCGTTGAGTGCTGATTTGAACGCTATGCGTCAGACTTTGCTGTTCGGCGGACTGGAAAGCATTGCTCATAACGCCAATCGTAAGAACGCTGATTTGAAATTCTTCGAATTCGGTAACTGTTATTATTTCAATGCTGACAAGAAGAACGAAGAGAAGGTACTGGCTCCTTATTCGGAAGATTATCACCTGGGCTTGTGGGTAACCGGTAAGAAGGTTTCCAATTCATGGGCGCATGCGGATGAAAATAGTTCGGTGTATGAATTGAAAGCGTACGTAGAAAATATATTAAAGCGTCTGGGACTGGATTTGCACAATCTGGTTGTAGGTAATCTGACAGACGATGTTTTTGCTGCCGCACTCTCTGTCAACACAAAGGGCGGAAAACGTCTTGCTTCTTTCGGTATTGTAACTAAGAAGCTGTTGAAAGCATTTGATATCGACAATGAAGTATATTACGCCGACTTGAACTGGAAGGAATTGATGAAAGCCATCCGTTCTGTGAAGATCAGCTACAAGGAAATTTCCAAATTCCCTGCTGTGAAACGCGACTTGGCATTGTTGCTTGATAAGAATATACAATTTGCCGAAATCGAAAAGATTGCATACGAAACAGAGAAGAAGCTGTTGAAAGAAGTGGAACTCTTCGATGTATATGAAGGTAAGAACCTCGAAGCGGGTAAGAAGTCGTATGCGGTGAGCTTCCTGCTTCAGGATGAAAACCAGACTTTGAATGATAAGATGATTGATAAGATCATGTCGAAACTGGTGAAGAACCTGGAAGATAAACTGGGTGCCAAACTTAGATAAACTTAAAATTGTCATTATTAAAAATATAAACCAATGGGAAGAGCATTTGAATATAGAAAGGCCGCTAAACTGAAAAGATGGGGCCACATGGCTAAAACTTTTACAAGACTGGGTAAACAAATCGCTATCGCTGTAAAGGCAGGCGGTCCGGAACCTGAAAACAACCCGACGCTGCGTTCGGTGATCGCTACTTGTAAGCGTGAAAACATGCCGAAGGATAACATTGAACGTGCTATCAAAAACGCAATGGGTAAAGACCAGAGCGACTACAAGAGCATGACTTATGAAGGATACGGCCCTCACGGTATTGCTGTGTTTGTAGACACATTGACAGACAACACAACTCGTACGGTGGCTGACGTTCGTTCGGTATTCAATAAGTTCGGTGGCAATCTGGGTACAATGGGTTCTCTTGCGTTCCTTTTCGACCACAAATGTGTGTTCACTTTCAAGAAGAAAGACGGATTGGATATGGAAGAACTGATTCTCGATCTGATCGACTATGACGTGGAAGATGAATATGAAGAAGATGATGAAGAGGGAACAATTACTATCTATGGTAATCCTAAGAGCTACGCCGCTATTCAGAAGCATTTGGAAGAATGTGGCTTTGAAGATGTCGGTGGAGACTTCACTTATATCCCGAACGACCTGAAAGAGGTTACTCCGGAACAACGCGAAACATTGGATAAGATGATCGAACGTCTGGAAGAATTTGATGACGTGCAGACTGTCTATACCAACATGCAACCGGAAGAAGGGGAAGAGGAGTAAGACAGGTTATGGAATATGTTTATAAGACCCAGGGGACTTGCAGCACGAATATCGAACTGAATGTGGAAGATGGAGTGGTGAAGGAAGTTGCTTTCTGGGGAGGATGTAATGGTAACCTTCAAGGTCTTTCACGCCTTGTGAGAGGGATGAAGGTAGCGGATGTGATTACAAAACTCGAAGGAGTGCGTTGTGGTGGCAGACCGACTTCATGTCCCGATCAATTATGTCGTGCATTGCATGAGATGGGATATTGATTGATTTTTCATTTATGTAAATTATATATTGATTTGTGGCCTCTGGCAATTGGTTTGTCGGAGGTCATTTTTTTTAGCAGAAAGTCCTTATTTCCTTTTCTCGAGTAGTCCTTACTCAACCCTTTTATAATAATGTCCTCATAATTAGTGTATCATCTGTGTCCATAGGTCATCTACTTATTGGTCGGTATTTTGAACTAAAATTGATTCTCACTCGTTATTTATAAGTATATTTGTACTGGATAAACTATTATGCAAAAATGAAGAATATTTTTCAAGACTTAAGACGCAAAGATCATAAACGCTATCTGGGTGGACTGGATGTTTTTAAATATATTGGTCCGGGGCTACTGGTTACTGTAGGATTTATTGATCCGGGAAACTGGGCTTCTAATTTCGCCGCCGGTTCCGAATTCGGCTATTCCTTGCTTTGGGTGGTTACCTTGTCTACCATCATGCTGATTGTCCTTCAGCACAATGTTGCTCACTTGGGAATCGTTACCGGACTTTGCCTTTCGGAGGCGGCCACTAAGTACACCCCTAAATGGGTGTCACGACCTATTCTTGGCACAGCAGTACTGGCGTCGATCTCTACTTCCCTGGCGGAAATTCTGGGAGGTGCCATCGCGTTGGAAATGTTATTGGATATTCCTATTATATGGGGAGCTGTATTGACTACGCTTTTTGTCTCCATCATGCTTTTCACTAATTCGTATAAAAAGATAGAACGTTCCATCATTGCGTTCGTTTCTGTTATCGGGCTTTCATTTATTTATGAGTTGTTTCTGGTGGAAATAGACTGGCCGGCTGCAACGGCGGGGTGGGTGACTCCTTCTTTCCCGAAAGGTAGTATGCTGATTATCATGAGTGTGTTGGGAGCGGTAGTGATGCCTCATAATCTGTTCCTTCATTCGGAGGTGATACAGAGTCACGAGTACAATAAGAAAGATGATGCTTCTATTAAGAAGGTATTGAAATATGAGTTGTTTGACACTCTTTTCTCAATGATTGTCGGTTGGGCGATTAACAGTGCCATGATTCTGCTGGCGGCCGCCACTTTCTTTAAAAGCGGTATTCAGGTAGAGGAACTGCAACAGGCTAAGTCTTTGCTCGAACCTTTATTGGGAAGTAATGCGGCAATTGTATTTGCATTGGCATTGCTGATGGCGGGCATTTCGTCAACTATTACGAGCGGAATGGCGGCAGGTTCTATTTTTGCAGGTATTTTCGGCGAGTCTTATCATATCAAGGACAGTCACTCGCAGGTGGGAGTTCTCTTGTCTTTGGGAATTGCCTTATTGCTGATTTTCTTTATTGGAGATCCTTTTAAAGGATTGATTATTTCGCAGATGGTACTTAGTATTCAATTGCCTTTCACCGTGTTCTTACAGGTGGGACTGACGTCTTCCCGAAAGGTGATGGGCGATTATGTCAATAGTCGTTGGAGTACGTTCGTGTTGTACTCGATTGCTATTATCGTTTCGGTACTGAACATTATGCTTTTGTTTTCATAAAATGAACATGAACTTATAAATATAGAATGATGAAAATTATTACTTATAATGTGAACGGACTACGTGCAGCCGTATCTAAAGGGTTACCGGAATGGCTGGCACAGGAGAATCCTGATATTCTTTGTCTGCAAGAGACGAAACTGCAACCGGACCAATATCCGGGAGAAGTGTTTGAAGCATTGGGCTACAAGTCTTATTTGTACTCGGCGCAGAAGAAGGGATACAGTGGAGTGGCCATACTTACCAAGCGGGAACCGGACCATGTGGAATATGGGATGGGAATGGAAGCATACGATAATGAAGGACGTTTCATCCGTGCGGACTTCGGAGACTTGTCGGTAGTCAGCGTTTACCATCCTTCGGGAACGAGCGGAGATGAACGCCAGGCCTTTAAAATGGTCTGGTTGGAAGATTTCCAGAAATATGTGATGGAGTTGCAGAAGTCTCGTCCCAACTTGATTCTTTGCGGCGATTATAATATCTGTCACGAGCCGATTGATATTCATGACCCTGTCCGGAACGCGACCAACAGCGGTTTTCTTCCTGAAGAACGGGAATGGATGACGCGTTTCCTGTCTGCGGGATATGTGGACTCTTTTCGTACGCTTTGTCCGGAGAAACAGGAATATACCTGGTGGAGCTATCGTTTTAATTCGCGTGCCAAGAATAAAGGCTGGAGAATTGATTATTGTATGGTCAGCGAGCCGGTACGCCCGCTGTTGAAACGGGCGTATATCTTGAATGAGGCCGTACATTCCGACCATTGTCCGATGGCTCTGGAAATATTATAGAATGGTAATACTCAATTTACGGGTGTCTCCTCCGTCGCGAAACTCGCCGAGGTAGACGCCTTGCCATGTACCTAAGTTCAAACGGTGGTTTTTGATGGGGATGGTGACCGAGCTTCCTATCAGGGAGGCTTTTATATGGGCACTCATATCGTCAGGGCCTTCAAGGGTATGGATGAAGTAGGGAGCACCGTCGGGAACGAGTTTATTAAAAAACGTCTGAAAGTCATGCCGTACGTCCGGGTCTGCATTTTCGTTGATAGTCAGTCCGGCAGAAGTGTGTTTGATAAAGACTACCAGCAGACCGCTTTCAGGAAGTGGGGGTAGCTGTGAGACAATATCGCGCGTGATTAGATGAAATCCGCGCGAATAATGAGGTAGTTGGATGTCAAATGTTGTAGCCATATATATTTTAGCTTTTTAAAATTTGGATGGTGGATTCAGATCCACATACGGATCTTTGACGGCTGATTCCATCATCGCGTTGATTGTGATTCCTGTGTCTTCTTTATAATTCCTTCTTTTGTTCCATTCACGTATGTCCTTGAGAGTGACATCACGTTTCTTTCTGTTTTGAGGGAAATTACTTTTTCTTTTCCTATCGGCATATTCATCCTTTCTGGCTGCGCTCATCATAGCTTGGATGGCAATGGCTGTCGATTCTTTATATGAAATAGTTTTGTTCATATTTTCTTTTTTTTGATTTTAATCTTTACGCCCTATCTGATACAAAGATACTTTTTTATACTTTTGCACGAAATAAAAATGCAAAATAGTTTATGGAAGATAGAATACAGAAAGCAGTGGAGCTTTTTAAGAGTGGATATAACTGCTCACAGTCGGTGGTAGCGGCTTTTGCAGACATGTATGGATTTACACAGGAACAGGCATTGCGTATGAGTGCTTCTTTTGGCGGGGGCATCGGACGGATGCGTGAAACGTGTGGAGCTGCCTGCGGCATGTTTCTGGTGGCAGGCTTGGAAACCGGTGCTACGGAAGCAACTGACCGGGAAGGAAAAGCTGCCAATTATGCGGTAGTGCAAGAACTGGCGGCTGAATTTAAGAAGCGTAACGGCTCGCTGATTTGTGGCGAATTGTTGGGATTAAAGAAAAAAGAGCCGGTCTCCACTATTCCGGAAGAGCGTACTGCTCAATATTATAGCAAGCGTCCCTGTGCAAAAATGGTTGAAGAAGCGGCAAGAATTTGGTCGGAATATCTCGAAAAGCATCCAAAATGAGCTCCTAAAATGCTTTTTTATTACAAAAACGGTAAAAAAGTGCTCAATAAAGTGTTATATAACATAAAAATAACTATCTTTGCCTCCGAAATAAAATCTGAAAGTCTTTATGGCTGGAAAGATTTTAAGCATGTCTAACTAAAATTGCAAAGCAAATGTTGAAAGAAAAAGCTGGTGTAATTGCAGGTACTATCTGGAATGCACTGAACGAAACAGAAGGAATGACTGCCAAGCAGCTTAAAAAAGCAACTAAATTGGTTGACAAAGATCTGTTTCTCGGCCTTGGCTGGTTATTGAGAGAAGACAAAGTCTCTGTGGAAGAAGTTGAAGGTGAACTCTTCATCAAATTGATCTAAGCGAGTAACTCACTTAAGCAATAAAAAAATGCGTTGGTACATAATCATAATGTTATCAACGCATTTTTTTTTATTCCGCCATTTACGTATCTTTGCACACCAAAAAGATAAAATAATAAGAATTCAGAATGAAGAATATACGCAACTTTTGCATTATTGCTCATATTGACCACGGTAAGTCGACTTTGGCTGACCGTTTGTTGGAGTTTACACATACCATTCAGGTGACTTCCGGGCAGATGCTTGATAATATGGATCTGGAGAAGGAAAGAGGGATCACTATCAAGAGCCATGCTATCCAGATGGAATATACTTATCAGGGTGAAAAGTATATCCTTAACTTGATTGACACCCCGGGACATGTGGACTTTTCGTATGAGGTATCGCGTTCTATTGCTGCGTGTGAAGGTGCGTTGCTGATTGTCGATGCTTCCCAGGGAGTGCAGGCGCAGACGATTTCAAATCTGTATATGGCCATTGAGCATGACCTTGAGATTATTCCGGTGATTAATAAATGTGACATGGCGAGTGCCAATCCCGAAGAAGTGGAAGATGAGATCGTTGAATTGTTGGGCTGCAAACGGGAGGAAGTAATCCGTGCGTCCGGCAAAACGGGGATGGGAGTGGAAGAGATACTGGCGGCTGTGATTGAGCGGATCCCTCATCCGGAAGGAGATGAAGAGGCTCCGTTGCAGGCTTTGATTTTCGACTCTGTATTTAATTCTTTCCGCGGAATTATAGCCTATTTCAAGATCGAAAACGGTATGATTCGCAAGGGAGACAAGGTGAAGTTCTTCAATACGGGAAAAGAGTATGATGCCGATGAAGTAGGGGTGTTGAAAATGGATATGGTGCCTCGTAACGAACTTCGTACGGGAGATGTAGGATATATTATTTCCGGTATCAAAACTTCCAAAGAGGTGAAAGTGGGAGATACCATTACGCATATTGCCCGTCCGTGTGAAAAGGCTATTGCCGGTTTTGAGGAAGTGAAGCCGATGGTATTTGCCGGAGTTTATCCGATTGAAGCGGAGGATTTTGAAGATCTCCGTGCGTCTTTGGAGAAGTTGCAGTTGAATGACGCGTCTTTGACTTTCCAGCCGGAATCTTCGTTGGCTTTGGGTTTTGGCTTCCGTTGTGGTTTCCTCGGATTGCTCCACATGGAGATTGTGCAGGAGCGCTTGGACCGTGAGTTTGATATGAATGTGATTACTACGGTGCCGAACGTTTCTTACCATATATATGATAAACAAGGTAATATGAAGGAAGTGCATAACCCTGGTGGTATGCCCGACCCGACGATGATTGACCATATCGAAGAGCCGTATATCAAAGCATCTATTATTACTACTACCGATTATATCGGCCCTATCATGACGCTTTGTCTGGGTAAACGTGGTGAATTGATCAAACAGGAATATATCTCCGGTAACCGGGTGGAAATCTATTATAATATGCCTTTGGGAGAAATTGTGATTGACTTTTATGATAAGTTGAAGAGTATTTCCAAAGGGTATGCTTCGTTTGATTATCATCCGAATGGTTTCCGTACTTCCAAACTGGTGAAGTTGGATATCCTCTTGAACGGTGAGCCTGTGGATGCGCTTTCCACTTTGACGCATATTGACAATGCTTACGATATGGGACGCCGGATGTGTGAGAAGTTGAAGGAACTTATTCCGCGTCAACAGTTTGATATTGCCATTCAGGCAGCTATCGGAGCGAAGATTATTTCTCGTGAAACCATTAAGGCGGTTCGTAAGGATGTGACCGCGAAGTGTTATGGTGGCGACGTGAGCCGTAAACGTAAACTGCTTGAAAAACAGAAAAGAGGTAAAAAACGAATGAAACAAATCGGTAACGTGGAAGTGCCGCAGAAAGCCTTCCTCGCCGTACTGAAGCTGGATTAAAAAAACACTGCCGCAAGCAATTTTTCAGAGATATGTTCTGAACAAATTGACTTGCGGTTAGTTTTTAATACACCAGGTGATTGCCTTCTGTCTGCAGAGCTTTCCTTGGCAATCACTTTTTAGGAACAAACAACTATAAATATGAGAAAAGTTCTGTCTTTTTCGGGCTTCCTGATGTTGGGGCTCGTCGTTTCGCAATTCTTGCCGATGATGGCAGGGGATGGCTATGGAGCTGTTAAATACATATCGAATGTATTGCTCTATGTATGCCTTAGTTTTATAATGATTAATGTAGGCCGTGAATTCGTTCTTGATAAGACACGATGGAAAAGTTACGCCCAGGATTATTTTATTGCCATGGCTACGGCTGCTTTGCCGTGGTTTATGATTGCCATTTATTATGTGTTTGTATTGCTTCCACCCGATTTTTGGAATAGTTGGGAAGCCTGGAAGGAGAACTTACTATTGAGCCGTTTTGCCGCACCGACATCAGCCGGTATTTTGTTTACAATGTTGGCGGCTATCGGGTTAAAGTCCAGTTGGATTTATAAGAAGATACAGGTGTTGGCTATTTTTGACGATTTGGATACGATTCTTTTGATGATTCCTCTTCAGATTATGATGATTGGGCTGCGCTGGCAGTTGATTATTGTGGTGGTGATTGTGTTCTTGTTATTGTCGATCGGCTGGCAAAGATTGAATAAGTATGATTGGCGTCAGGACTGGAAGGCTATCCTCTTTTATTCAATGATTATATTTCTGGCTACTCAAATACTGTATCTGGGGAGTAAAGAATTGTATGGGGACGAGGGAAGTATTCATATTGAAGTCCTGTTGCCGGCATTTGTTCTGGGTATGATTATGAAACATAAGGAACATGACACACCTGTGGAACGAAAGGTGTCTACCGGGATTTCATTTTTCTTCATGTTCCTGGTGGGAATGAGTATGCCGCATTTTATCGGAGTGAACTTTGCGGAGACTCATGCTGGTTCTTATTCCGTGACTGGTTCGCAGGAGATGATGTCGTGGGGAATGATTATGTTTCATGTGGTGATTGTCTCTTTATTGTCGAATATAGGAAAGCTTTGTCCGATGTTCTTTTATCGTGACCGGAAATTAAGTGAGCGACTGGCTCTTTCCATCGGTATGTTTACCCGTGGTGAGGTAGGGGCCGGAATCATTTTCATTGCATTGGGATATAACTTGGGTGGCCCGGCATTGGTTATTTCAGTGCTTACTCTGGTATTGAATCTGATTCTGACGGGTATCTTCGTTCTTTGGGTGAAGAATTTGGCTTTGCGGAGTTATGCGGATTGACGTGATATGGAAATGTTGTAGAGCATTTTCTGTTTAGTGTGGAGGTGTGTCGAAACACTTTCTCTAATTTTTTTAGGCACGGATTATACGAATTGCACGGATAAGTTTATTTTCTTTCCGTGTTTATCGTGTAATCCGTGCCTAAATAATATCAGTTAGTAATCTGTCAAATCGTCTTCTACGTCAATAGGTAGAATCTTTTGGCTTTCTTCGTGTGGCAACTGTTCCACTTGCCGCAGTTTGCGTTCGATGGCACGTGTTCGTTTTCCCATGACTTCTTCGAGTTGGTCACCGGCGCTTTGCAAGTTCTTTTGTACTTTTTCAAGTAACCCTCCGAATTTACTGAATTCTGTTTTGACAGCTCCCAATACGGTCCAGACTTCTCCGGTACGTTTTTGGATAGCAAGTGTGCGGAATCCCATCTGGAGACTGTTGAGGATGGCGCCTAATGTTGTCGGACCTGTAACTACAATCTTATACTCCTTTTGGAGTGTTTCGATGAGACTGGTGCGTCGGATTACTTCGGCATATATGCTTTCAAACGGGAGGAACATGATGGCAAAATCTGTGGTAAAAGGCGGGTCCACATACTTATCATGGATGTCTTTTGCCATCTTTTTGATTGTATTTTCCAATTGTTTGCCGGACGATTCCATCAATGCTGCGTCTCCCGCTTCGAATGCATCGTAATATTGTTCGTATACATCTTTCGGAAATTTGGCGTCGATGGGGAGGTAGACGGTGCTGTTGGCGTCATCTTTTCCCGGAAGTTTGATGGCAAATTCTACAAATTCGGTTCCGCTCTTTTTGGTTTTGACATTGGCGTCGTACTGTTCGGGGCTCATCATTTGTTCTAAGAGTGCACCCAGTTGGACTTCGCCGAACGTTCCTCTCATCTTTACGTTGCTCAATACCTTTTTTAGTCCGCCGACATCTTGAGCAAGAGATTTCATTTCTCCCAGTCCTTTTTGCACGTTCTCAAGTTGCGAACGGACGATTTCGAATGATTGACCGATACGTTCATTCAGGGTTTTCTGGAGCTTTTCTTCCACCATCAGGCGCATGTCATCCAGTCGTTTCTCGGTGGATTTCAGTAATGCTTCCTGCTGGCGGGCCATCATGTCGAATTTCTGTCGTTGCAGTTCTCCGGTAGTCATCATATTCTTGTGCAGAACATCTTGGAGCTGTTGCATATTCTGGTTCAGCGTTTGCGTCATTTCCATGCGAAGTTCCCGGATGCTGCGGTTCAGTTCTTCCCGGTTTTCCTGCATTTGCTGACGCAAGGCTATTTGTAATTGTTCTGCTTGAGTTTGATTGTTGCCTTTGGTTAGTGATAATACAAGTAGGACTATCATTAACACGGCAATAACAATAAGTAGAATCAGTTCCATTAATATGTCAGAATTTCGTTTCCGGTTTCAGTAATCAGAATCATATTTTCCCATTGGGCGGAAGGCAGTCCATCGTCGGTGCAGACGGTCCATCCGTCGGCATCGTCTACAAACACTTCGTAGGTTCCCATATTAATCATGGGTTCGATGGTGAAGGTCATGCCCGGCACGATCATCATGCCTGTGCCCCGGCGTCCGAAATGTTCTACGTCCGGTTCCTCATGGAATTGCATCCCTACGCCATGTCCGCAGAGATCACGGACTACGCTGAATCCGTTCTTTTCTGCATGTTCCTGGATGGCGGCGCCTACATCACCCAGCTGTTTCCAGGGTTGTGCGGCAGCAATTCCTATTTCCATACATTCTTTGGTTACCTGTACTAACTTTTGCATATCAAGGTTGACGTCTCCAATCATAAACATACGGGATGCATCGGAAAAATATCCTTTGTAAATGGTGGAAACATCTACATTGATAATATCTCCGCTTTTCAGAATCTCATTTTTATTGGGTATTCCGTGACACACTACATCGTTGATGCTGGTGCAAACACTTTTGGGAAATCCTTCGTAGTTGAGTGGGGCAGGGATGGCACCGTGACTGGTGGTGAAATCATACACTAGCACATCAATTTCTTCGGTGGACATGCCTTCCCGGATATTCTCTGAAATATAGTCCAGCAGTGCAGTATTGATCTTGGCACTTTCCCGGATACCTTCCAGTTGCTCGGGAGTACGGAGTACTTTGCGCGGTGGAAGTTTATAACCTTGCTTTCTGTATTTCTGTATTTTTGCTTCTACTTCTGCCGGATAATTAGAGGGGGTAAACCGGAATCCCTTGATAAAGTTCTTCATTATGATAGCATATTTAATCGTATGACAAAGGTACGAGAATAAATGGAAAATATGCTTTCTTGTTTTCTAAAACTTTTCGATTCCTGATTGTCGGCACGGGTTACCATTCGTATGAAACACTAATTTGAGGTATCCATTCCCATCTTTTGCGGAGGACATTGTATTGGTATTGTACCCCTGTTTTTATTTTCCAGTTTTTATTTATTTTGAGAACAACATTACTACCCAATTGGGTGGGTTCCACTTCGGAAGGGAGGCCCCGGTGTTTTCGGGTATCAAGGTTTTGTACGCCATATATGTTGAGAGACCATTTGGGAGATAAATTATATTCTATTTGGCTTTGGATATGAAAGCAACTGGAATTTTCTGCAAAATTACTTTTACTGTGCAGCACAAGATTCTTGTTTATTCTTAACCAGGAGTAAGTGGGTAAAAAGGTGGAACCCGGTTTTAGGAATGTCTGATAAGTGCGAATGGAAGGTTTCGAAAAAATCATGGAAGATTTTAAAGTCGGTAGTGTGGGATCAAAATCTACAAATGGTTTTCGAGAGTACATGTTTTGCTCTACTTTTTCGATAAACTTTCTATTTATCTTGATCTCCTGATCGGATTCCAGCATTTGCTGAAGTCTCAATGAATCCTGTTTGTTCCATTCTTGTCCTGTTGCGGATAAGGGGAACAATAATAGGCAAAAAATATTGAATTGATATTTTCGAATGTCCATACACTGTGCTAGTAAAGTTTATTGTATGGACGGTGGAAAACAGGAAATGCTGCTCTAAACGATTAGCGACTAATAATAATTTCACATAATATGAGAATACTTTTCTTTTATTTATGATAGTTTTTTAGCCTTGAAAACCGGTTGTATCTTCTGAATCTCCGACTCAAAACCAAACCAGTAACCATGTCCTTCTTCATCGGTGGGAAGGAAACATAATCGTAGATTCTCGCGATATGCTCCGTATTCTATTTCCCAGCTTTCAGGTGGTAGCTGTCTTTTGGTTCTTACTTTTTCTGCCGGAGCTTTTTTTAATGACATACCCGCTTCTATCCATGCAATGCTGACTTGTGTCAGGTAGTCGGGATAATGATTCTTGCAGAAGTCATAGAGGATTAATCCTCTTTTTTCCAGGCTAAGAGGGGTGTCAATCACATCTGTTTGAACTAAATGATCGAGTAACTCATGTATAAAATGAGGGTTTTCGAGAATGAGTATCCGTGTGATGCTTCGCCAAGTTGGGGTATTGTAGAAACCGTCTAACAGGCGGGACAGATAATGTGCTGTCTGTAATTCATCTACGGTGATTTCACGAGTTTGAAGAACTTCGTATGGAGGGAGTGGAGAGTACTGTATGCCTAATTCGTCCGCTCTTCTTTTCATTTCGGTGCCCGGAAGTAATTTGAGGGATTCCAGTTGAATTTCTCCTGCGCCATACTCTGCTAAAGTACGGACATCATCGAAAATTTCTGATAGATGGTAGAGTGGGAGCCCTGCTATTAAGTCGGCATGGGTTTCCATGTTTTCAAGGGAACATAGATACTTGAGTCCGGCCAAAGCATCGGAGAGTTTGCCTATTCTCCGGCTTTGTTCAAGCACGTTTTCCCGAAGGCTTTGGATTCCGGCTTCCAGGTGTAGCAGTCTTTTAGGAAGGGTGGCTAATTCCTGTTTGAGTTCATCGGAAAGTAGTGCCGGATGAATTTCCAGATGGAAACAGATGTCCGGGTATTCGCGGAATAAGTTTAATAGCTCTTTTGCCCGTTTATTATTGTAATTGAAAGTACGATCCAGTACTCGCACGTTTTTGATTCCGTGTTCGTGTATCACGTCGAGACGTTCTTTGATTGCTTCGAGAGATAAGGTACGAACCGGCTTTTCACCTCCACTGACACAAAAAGCACAGGTGTTAAAACATCCCCGGGTAGTTTCTAACTGCACAAATGGTTTGCTCCAATTGAAGAAACGGCTTTTTTCAGGAGGAACCAATTCAGAAAAGTTCATGACACGGGCAAGTCCGTTGTCCTGATATTCTCCTGATTCATTCAGGTAACAAAGTCCTGTGATTGATTTCCATTCCTTTCTTGGCTGATTCCACACTTTTAACCATAATGGAAATACTTCTTCGCCTTCTCCGCGAAACACTCCGCTTACAAATTTGTTCTTATATAAGAAAGCTTCATTATCTCCTAAAAATTCGGGACCTCCGAGTATAACACAGCAGTGAGGTAGTAATGCTTTTGCGCGTGAAACAATGTGCAGGAGTTGCTCATGATTGAATAGCCAATTGGTAGCTGCAATGATATCCGGTTGATGGCGGTAGATTTGATTGACGACACTGCCAGTGTTTTCATTGATCGTAGCGGAGACGGTACACCATTCAATGTCTGTATTATTTGCTATTTGGGCATGTAAGGCAGGTAATGCCAACGAAGAATGAGCGTACGAACTATTTAAATCAAGCCAAAGAAGTTTCATGTGGAAATTTTAATATTATCTTTGCAAAGGTACAAAAAACTTGTGGCTTGTAATGTATAGTAAATAAAAAACGCTAATTTTGTATTAATAAACGCAATAAACTAGAGAATTATGGAAATGATAAAGAAATATGCGGGTATCTTGATGATGCTGACTTTATTGGTTGGCTTTACTTCGTGTGAAGACGATGAAGATATTTATGACGATTTGATGGGACGTACTTGGGTTGGTGATTTATGGTTTGGTTCTGACAATAATCCGATAGAAAGTGGTATTCGTTTGGATAACAATGGTTTGGGAATAGATTACCAAGTCTTTGACTACGATGGTAGACCTGCCGGTGATTTGCCATTCCGTTGGTGGGTGGATTATGGAACATTGTATCTTGATTATGGTTATGATTTTGCTTTACGTGAGATTAGAGGTGTTCGTGTTAGAGGTCGTTATTTGCAAGGTGATTTGTATCTTGATGGAGGATATATTGATTATATTGAGTTGCAGATGCAATAGAATAAATTATAATTTAAATAGAAAAGGAGTTATATCAATCGATATAACTCCTTTTCTATTTTGAGCATATTGTTTTATTTTTTTAGAAACAACTTCTTAAATTCCGCCGGATAAGGCGTCTCGAACTCCATTAAATCTCCCGTTACCGGATGATAGAAACAAAGTTTGAAGGCATGGAGTGCCAATCGTCCGATAGGGTTGGGAGAATCTTCTCTTCCATATCTTCCGTCGCCGATAATAGGATGGCCTAAATCCTGCATGTGTACACGAATCTGATTCTTTCGGCCAGTTTCCAAATCGAGTTCCAACAGAGAATATCCGTTAGCGCGTTTGATTGTCTTATAGTGGGTAATAGATTTTGATCCACCGTCATCATATTCACTGGAACTTACGTAAAGCGTTTTATCAGTCAGCCAGGAAACGACTGTATCATAATCTTTTTCCATACTACCTTCCACTACAGCTACATATCGGCGGTCGGTCACTATCTCATGCCAGTTGTCGCGTAGCGTCCGCTGTGTTTTTTCGTCTTTGGCAAACATCATCAGACCGGAAGTATCTCTATCTAAGCGGTGAACGATAAACACACGGAATTGACGTCCGGAGCGTTGCACATATTCATTCAGTATCGTGTAGGCAGTGCGCTCTTTCTGACGCTCCGTATTGACGGATAGAAGTCCTTGCATCTTTTCGACGACAATGATATAGGCGTCTTCATATACAATCTTCAGCAATCTGTTATTAAATTCTTTCTTTCCCTTTTGCTTGCTAATTTTCACTTTCATGCCTGCTTCAAGGGGAAAGTTGAATTGCGTGGTTATCACATTATCAACAAACACGACCCGCTTGCTTAACAACGATTTTAATTTCGTGCGACTTGCATCCGGCATCTTGGCAGCCAGGAACTCCATTAATTCCATGGGCTCTTTGACTGCATAATTGGTATATTGAGCACGTGCTTTTTCAGCAGGAGTTCTTCTAGGTCTTTTTTTCATTTCTTTTTTCTTTTGAGAATTTATTTTTCACCACAGATTACACAGATTAACACAGATTTTTATTACTGATTATTATAATCTGTGCTAATCTGTGGTGAACTCTTTATCGAAGTTCCAGCAACACCACATTTTCTACGTGGTGAGTGTGAGGGAACATATCTACGGGTTGAACAGCCTTCACCTTATACTTTTCATCCAGTAATTGCAGATCCCGCGCTTGAGTAGCAGGATTACAACTTACATATACAATTCGTTTCGGTTCCGCAAACAAAATGACATCAATCACATCCTGGTGCATACCGGCACGGGGAGGGTCTGTGATGATTACGTCGGGGCGTCCATGCTGATTGATGAAATCCTGCGTCAGCATATCTTTCATATCACCGGCATAAAAAATTGCGTTCTTGATATCATTGATCTCTGCATTCACCTTTGCGTCTTCAATAGCTTCCGGCACGTATTCGATACCGATCACCTGACGGGCTTGGCGTGAAACGAAATTGGCAATTGTTCCTGTTCCTGTATAAAGGTCATATACCAGTTCGTTTCCTGTTAATCCGGCAAAGTTACGGGCTATCTTATATAAATTATAAGCCTGTTCCGAGTTAGTCTGATAGAATGATTTCGGGCCGACCTTGAAACGCAGGCCTTCCATCTCTTCAAAGATGTGGTCTTTCCCTTTAAATACGTGAACGTCCAAATCGTTGATGGTATCGTTGCACTTATTATTAATAATGTATAGAAGCGAAGTGATTTCGGGGAAAGAGTCCGCTACGAATTGGAGTAATTGCTTGAACAGTTCCATTTCGTGATCTTCTGTAATCTTGCAAATGACGATTACCATCAGTTCCCCTGTGGAAGATGTGCGTATAATCATATTCCGCAGCATACCTTCCTGTGTGCGCAGATTGATGAAAGAATAATCGTGTTCGTAAGCGTAGTCACGTACTGCGTTCCGGATGCGGTTGGATATATCATCCTGCAACCAGCATTTCTCAATAGCCAGTACTTTGTCGAACGCTCCCGGAATGTGGAAACCTACCGCATTCATCTGATCGTATTTCACGTCCTGACGAACTTCCTCGTTTGTCAACCAGCGCTTATTTGAAAAGGTGAATTCCAGTTTGTTTCTGTAAAACTCCGTTTTGTCAGAACCGAGAATCGGAGAAATCTCGGGAAGTTCGATCTTTCCAATACGTCTCAAATTATCTTCCACTTGCTTTTGCTTATATCTGATCTGCTCTAAATAGGGGAGCACTTGCCACTTGCAGCCACCGCATACGCCATAATGTTGGCAGAAAGGAACAGCGCGATTGGGCGACAGCTCGTGAAACTTTACCGCTTCAGCTTCGGCATATTTATTCTTTTTACGCTTGATTTGCAGGTCTACAACATCACCCGGCACTACATAGGGAACAAAAATCACCAGGTCGTTTACTTTTGCGATGGCTTTTCCTTCGGCAGCCACATCCATGATTGTTACCTTCTCCAATAAGGGAAGCTCTTTTTTCTTTCTTGCCACTTTTACACCAGTCTAATAATTACTTTGCAAAAGTAGGTATTTTTTTTGGAAAAAATTCGGGTATACAGAATTATTCCGGATTGTAATGTCGAAATTGCATTTTGATAGAAAGTTTTTTCGCAAAAAGTTTTCAAGTTTGCGAAATATCCTTAGATTTGCGAACAGAAAAAAGTCATAATGTAACTTTAAACACAATATTATGGATAAAAAAAGAGTTTATACCTTTGGTAATGGTCAGGCAGAAGGAAAGGCTGACATGAAGAATTTGCTCGGTGGTAAGGGAGCCAACCTTGCTGAAATGAATTTAATCGGAATTCCTGTCCCTCCCGGATTCACAATAACTACAGATGTTTGTACGGAATACAATACGTTAGGACGTGATAAAGTGGTTGAGTTGCTGAAAGATGAAGTTGTAAAAGCAATCGCTCATGTGGAAGCGTTGATGAAATCTAAATTCGGTGATGTTGAAAATCCTTTGTTGGTATCTGTACGTTCCGGTGCACGCGCATCTATGCCGGGTATGATGGATACGATCCTGAACCTCGGATTGAATGATGAAGTGGTGGAAGGTATTATCCGTAAAACGGGTAATGCACGTTTTGCATGGGACTCTTATCGTCGTTTTGTACAGATGTACGGTGACGTTGTGTTGGGCATGAAGCCTACCAATAAAGATGATATTGACCCGTTCGAAGCTATCATCGAAGAGGTGAAGAAAGCGAAAGGGGTAGAACTGGATAACGAGTTGAAAGTGGAAGACTTGCAGGAACTCGTAAAGAAATTCAAGGCCGCTGTAAAAGAACAGACCGGAAAAGATTTCCCGACTTGTGCATACGAACAACTTTGGGGAGCTATCTGTGCTGTATTTGATTCATGGATGAATGAACGCGCTATTCTTTATCGTAAGATGGAAGGTATACCTGATGAATGGGGTACAGCTGTCAATGTACAGGCTATGGTGTTCGGTAATATGGGTGATACATCGGCTACAGGTGTTTGTTTCTCACGAGATGCCGGTACAGGCGAAGATCTTTTCAATGGTGAATACCTGATTAACGCACAAGGTGAAGATGTAGTGGCAGGTATCCGTACTCCACAGCAGATCACTAAGATTGGTTCTCAACGTTGGGCTGTATTGGCTGGCATTACCGAAGATGTTCGTGCTGCTAAATTCCCTTCAATGGAAGAAGCAATGCCGGAAATCTATAAAGAACTGGATGCTCTTCAGACTAAACTGGAAAATCATTATAAAGATATGCAGGACATGGAGTTCACCGTACAGGAAGGTAAACTCTGGTTCCTCCAGACACGTAACGGTAAGCGTACAGGTGCTGCCATGGTAAAGATTGCTATGGACTTGCTCCGTCAGGGTATGATTGACGAAAAGACTGCTTTGATGCGCGTGGAACCGAATAAACTTGATGAATTGCTCCACCCTGTATTCGATAAGGATGCTTTGAAGAAAGCCAAAGTGTTGACCCGTGGTCTTCCGGCTTCTCCGGGTGCTGCAACCGGTCAGATCGTATTCTTTGCTGATGACGCTGCCGAATGGCATGCTGCCGGTAAACGTGTGGTGATGGTGCGTATCGAAACTTCTCCGGAAGACTTGGCCGGTATGGCAGTTGCCGAAGGTATTCTTACGGCTCGTGGCGGTATGACTTCTCACGCGGCTGTTGTGGCTCGTGGTATGGGTAAATGCTGCGTATCGGGTGCAGGTGCATTGAACATTGATTATAAAAACCGTACGGTAGAGATTGACGGTGTATTGCTGAAAGAAGGTGACTATATCTCTTTGAACGGAAGTACAGGTGTAGTATATAATGGCAAGGTAGAAACGAAAGCTGCAGAGCTTTCCGGCGACTTTGCCGAATTGATGACACTGGCTGATAAATATACTCGTTTGCAGGTACGTACCAATGCGGATACTCCTCATGATGCGGAAGTTGCACGTAACTTCGGTGCAGTAGGTATCGGCCTTTGCCGTACAGAACACATGTTCTTCGAAGGCGAAAAGATCAAAGCAATGCGTGAAATGATCCTGGCGGAAAATGCAGAAGGACGTCGGAAAGCATTGGCTAAGATTCTTCCATATCAACAAGAAGACTTCAAAGGTATCTTTAAAGCAATGGCTGGTTGCCCGGTAACCGTTCGTTTGCTCGATCCTCCTTTGCATGAGTTTGTTCCTCACGATTTGAAGGGACAGCAAGAAATGGCGGATACGATGGGTGTAAGCCTGCAATATATCCAGCAACGTGTAGAATCACTCTGTGAACATAACCCGATGTTAGGTCACCGTGGTTGCCGTTTAGGAAATACTTATCCTGAAATTACTCAAATGCAGACACGTGCAATTTTGGGTGCTGCATTGGAACTGAAGAAAGAAGGAGTGGAAACTCATCCGGAAATCATGGTTCCGTTAACCGGTATCTTGTATGAATTCAAGGAGCAGGAAAATGTGATTCGCTCGGAAGCTAAGAAATTGTTTGAGGAAGTAGGAGATAGTATTGACTTCAAAGTAGGTACAATGATCGAGATCCCGCGTGCTGCTTTGACTGCCGACCGTATTGCTTCTTCTGCCGAGTTCTTCTCATTCGGTACAAATGACTTGACGCAGATGACCTTCGGTTATTCTCGTGATGATATAGCTTCTTTCCTTCCTGTTTATCTGGAAAAGAAGATTTTGAAAGTAGACCCGTTCCAGGTTCTCGACCAGAATGGTGTGGGACAGCTGGTACGTATGGCGACAGAAAAAGGCCGTGCTATCCGTCCGGATTTGAAATGTGGTATCTGTGGTGAACATGGTGGTGAACCTTCTTCTGTGAAGTTCTGTCACCGGGTAGGTTTGAATTACGTTAGTTGTTCTCCATTTAGAGTGCCGATTGCCAGACTGGCGGCGGCGCAGGCAGCGATAGAAGGATAGTCAAATACGCTGGTTAGGTACTTAACTATCTGATAAATAGGCTGTAAATACTTGTGAAAGTATTTGCAGCCTATTTTATTTTAGATTATCATTGATTTTTAGTTGGGATGAATAGTATTTCTCTATTCCGCCAAATCCTCTGATTTTTTTATTTTCTTTCGTTTTATTGATAAAGTTGTTTAATCGCTTTTCAAATTCTTCAGGTCGTTTTCTGGCTGCTTCAATGTATGCAATTCGGATACGTTTATATGCGTCGGAAAAATGGAGATAATTTTCCCATATTGTCTTATCTTCCTTCAATCTTTCAATTATATCATTGGGGAAAATGAAAGGATCAGATAATACATTTCGTATTTTATCCTCAAATTTGGGGTGTATCATTTTATTTTCCAATAGCCACTTAAGTCTTTCTTTGTTAGCTTGCGAATAGGTACTTTTAGGGTTTCTGGGTGTGAAATGCTGAATTTTATGTTCTTTGTCGAGCGATTTTATTGTACTGTCAATCCACTCGAAACAAAGAGCTTCTTCAACAGCGTCGTTGTATGTGATACTTTTTTCGCCTGAAGATTTGCTGGGAAATACAAACCAAACTTCATTGGCAGTCTCAAAGTTGTCATTCAACCACTTTCGCCAATCTTTTCTGTTCTCGAAATACTTTATTTCTATTGACATAACCAATCGTTTAAACTAACTGTTTTATTGCCTTAACTTTCATAATATCGAAGCATTTTACACTATACAATGTCAGTCAAACGCGTCTGTGTCTGATGGCTGAAAGGCTTACCACCCGTCAAAGATACTAAATCTTAAAGAAACAGTCTTCATTACTTCTTAAATCCTTTGGCTTATTATGGTATGACGACACTCACTACATGCAATATATTTGAATAAGAATCGATAGCAAGAATTTTGTGTTGCTATATAATATGATGTACAGAGTCTCCGTTAAACATTTATTTGGTGTTTATTATAAAAAACTAACTAAATGTTTGTTTGTTCATAAAAACTGCTTTACATTTGCACCCAGAAATCAATCGACCGAATTGGGGTCTAACGTTTAATTTAAAAAACAAAGAAAATGAAAAAGGGTTTATTATTGGTAGTTGTGATGTTAGCAACTATCGCTGTAAAAGCACAAGACATTTACGTAGGCGGATCTTTGAACGTTTGGCGTAACAGCACAGGCAACACTACTTCTTTTAAAATTGCTCCGGAAATCGGATACAACTTTAATGAAACATGGGCGCTGGGTGCTGAATTAGCGTATGGACATGAGTATGCAAACAAAGTTTCTATGAATTCATTTGACTTTGCTCCGTATATCCGTTTCTCTTATTATGAAAGTGGTATTGTGCGTTTATTCTTAGATGGAACCGCTTCAATCGGTTTTGATAAAGTGAAAGATGGAGATACTTTTAAAAGAGGTCAAGTCGGTTTGAGACCGGGAATCGCAGTTAAGTTGAATGACAATTTCTCTTTTATAGCTAAGTATGGTTTCTTGGGTTATCGGAGAAATATGGATTATGATGAGGATTATGCTCCTATTAAGCATTCATTCGGACTTAATCTTACTAGCGAAGACCTTTCAATTGGTTTCCACTACGCATTCTGATAAGAAGAAAAGTAATTCAACAAAATAGGAAAGGGAGTTCTCAAAAATAGGGAATTCCCTTTTTTTATGTATAATCTCTATAAATTACGCACTTGTTAACGAAAAAGTTGTTTAATACAAATTACAATTATACATTTGCATTGTTAAACAATAAGGTCAATAAAAACCTTTAGTATTAATTTAAAACTTTAAAATTATGAAGAAGAGTGTTTTGTTTGTTTTATTTGCGCTGATTTCAGTAGCAGGTTTTTCTCAAATTACAGGTTGGAATGCCAAGGTAGGGATGAACTTTAGTAATTATACAGGTGATCTTGATCTGAATGCAAAAGTTGGCTTTAAGCTTGGAGGAGGTTTTGAATATGCTTTTAATGATACATGGTCATTGCAGCCTTCATTATTCTTGACTAGTAAAGGTGCAAAGAAAGATGGAAATAGCATTAATGCAATGTATTTGGAATTACCGGTAATGGCTGCTGCACGTTTTAATGTTGCAGATAATACGAATCTTGTAGTTAATGCAGGTCCTTATTTTGCTTGTGGTATTGCTGGTAAAACAAAATTTGATTTAGGAAACGATACAGAACGTAAAGTTGATACTTTTGGTGATGATGCTTTGAAGCGTTTTGATGCAGGTCTTGGCGTAGGAGTTGCATTGGAATTTGGTAGAATCATTGCAGGTTTGGATGGTCAATTCGGTTTGGTTGATGTGCAGAAATTTGGTAATCCTAAAAACATGAACTTTTCTATTGTTGTAGGATATAAGTTCTGATAAGAAAACACTGAAAAAATAGAGAGCCGTTGCAGAAGGTAATTCGCAACGGCTTTTTTAATATTTCATGATTGGGAAAAACACTTCTCTTATTGGATAAAATGAGGAAGCATAACCAGTTAGTTTTATGATCGGCTATATTTATTAATCTGATAGTTTCTTCAGCTTTTTGAAATGCTCGATTACGGCTAAATAATTTTGGTCCTGACAAGCGTCGAATCTATTCCAGAGATCTCCTAAGACGACAGCTCCTCCAAAACCGAAATCCTTAATCTCCAATAAATTGTCTTCATTGATACCTCCCAATGCCATCACTTTCGAGTCGATAATCTTGGCTCTTTGTGCTTCGCGTAACTCTTCGGCAGCGTATGTTGAGTAATAATTCACTTTAGAGATGCTGTCATAGATAGGACTCATAAAAACATAGTCGTAAAAGTGCTTTCTGTTTTTTACCTCCTCCACTGAATGGCAGGAACAACTGATATGACCATAGTAATCATGCGGTTCTTTGGGGTTACGTGCATTCAGGTGGATTCCCATCAGGTTGAATTCTTCTTTCAGATAAAAATGCTCATGTGTAACGATGCGACGGTGATATTTATCCGGAATAAGTGTCAATAGCCGTTCCGAATACATAGCCGGAGTCTCCGGCTTCCTAAGATGTAGGACATCCAGCCCCTCTTCGAAAAGAGCAGTAATAATCTTATCTTCTTCGACGAAGAAAGTAGGGGTGGTAACTACAATTAGTTTCATTTCTTTTGTTAAAATTGGATTGTTTAGCAAAGTTACTAATTAACTATGTCAGAAACCAACCTTTATAGTGAAAATTTGTTAGATTGCAGTGTCCGCAGGTCAATTGTCCATAGTTCGCCGGCTAAAACATCACCAAAACCACAGATTATTTTCAGTACTTCCGTAGCTTCAATGCTCCCTACAATGGCAGGAGTAACCCCCATCACTCCTTTGGGCGGAGGAGGCATCCGTTGCATTTCTTCTTCATCGGGATAAAGATCCCGGTAGTTTTTCTTTTGATTTCCGTAGTTGAATACAGAAACCTGTCCTTCAAAACCGCAGATAGCACCATATACGTAGGGCTTTTTCTGTTCAATGCAAATGTCGTTAATCAGGTAGCGGGTGGCAAAGTTGTCGCAGCCATCCACCACTATATCATATTCCTGAATGATATCATACGCATTGTCTTTCGTCAGCCGGGCAGCGTAGGGGTGTATTTCGATTTCACTGTTGAGAGCGGAGAGCCGTTCCGCAGCACAGATAGCTTTTGGTTTACCTAATTCCTTTTCGGAATAGAGCACTTGTCGTTGTAGGTTGGTGATGCTTACCAAGTCATCATCTACCAGTCCCAGGCATCCCACACCTGCACCTGTCAGGTAGAGGGCGATGGGAGAGCCCAGCCCTCCCATGCCTACAATAAGCACTTTGGCTTCCTGCAGTTTCTTCTGACCTTCTTCTCCGACTTCGGGAAGTATAATTTGTCTGTCGTATCGCATCTGTTTATCTTTTAAAATCAAAAGACTGATCCCAATCTTTCCAGACGGGTTCACGACCCAGTTTTTTCAAATCACGTTCCACTTCAACCGCCTTTCGCTCATCACTTACGTGAAATTGTTCCAGGGTTTGAGGATAACTGAAATATCCTCCCGGTTCAGTTTTACTTTCCGCACTCATTGTGGTTACGCCAAGTGTTGCCATGTGGTTTCGGATTTCTGCGCTCTCACGGGTAGAATAAGAGATATCTACATCATGGTCGAAGATTCGCATGGCGAATGTAAGTTGGGCGAGTTCCCGGTCATTCATGACTACATTCGGCTGGAATCCGCCGTTTTCAGACGGGCGCATACGCGGGAAGTTTACGCTGTATTTCGTTTTCCAATAATGCTTCTGCAAATAACGCAGATGATAAGCCATCATCGTTACGTCGGTTCGCCATTCCTCCAGGCCGATCAGGACACCCATACCAATCTTGTGTACACTTGCCTGTCCCATGCGGTCGAAGCCGTTTACACGCCATTCGAATTTTGACTTCATGCCTCTTGGATGATACGTTTTGTAATTTGCTTTATGGTAAGTCTCTTGAAAACAGATCACTCCGTTCAGGCCATGATTGGTTAGCTCCTTGTATTCTTCCGCTTTAAGAGGCATTACTTCAATTTGCAGGTTGCTGAAATAAGGCTTTGCCAAATCCAACGCCCGGGCAATGTATGGGACACCTGCTGCGGCCGGGTTTTCACCGGTTACAAGCAGTAGATTCTCAAAAGGAGCCAACCGTTTGATGGCTTTGTATTCATTGACAATCTCTTCCTCTGTCAATATCGTTCTCTTCATCGGATTGCTGATGTGAAAACCGCAATAGACACAGGAATTGGTACATGAATTAGTCAGGTAGAGCGGTACAAACATAGAGATTGTCTTACCGAACCGTTCCATTGTATATTTCTGACTAAGGCGTGCCATCACTTCCAGATAAGGAGTGGCGGCAGGTGAAATCAGCGCCATAAAGTCGTTGACATCCAGATGCTCTTTTTTACCCAACGCACGGCGTACGTCAGCATCTGTTTTGGAATAGATGGCTTTTGTCGTCTCTTCCCAGGATATTTTTTCTAATTCGTCTGAGAACATTTTATTCAATTATAAATTAAAAATTGAAAATTAAAATGAGGGGAGAGGGTAGGTCAGTGGCCTGACGTTTTGTTTCTCCCCACTCATTATTTGTTGCTTTTAGTGCTTTTCTTTAAATCGCGTGACAATCTCATTGCACAGAAATTAGGTCCGCACATCGTACAATATTCTCCGTCGATATGGTGTCCTGCGCGGAAATAGGTCTGCGCCCGTTCCGGATCGAGAGATAGGTCGAACTGGTCTTTCCAGCGGAACTCATAGCGAGCTTTACTCAATGCGTTGTCGCGTACCTGTGCACCCGGGTGTCCTTTTGCCAGGTCAGCGGCATGAGCGGCTATCTTGTAAGTGATTACTCCTACGCGTACGTCTTCTTTATCAGGTAAGGCAAGGTGTTCTTTCGGGGTGACATAACAAAGCATAGCCGTACCCAACCATCCGATTTGTGCGGCACCGATAGCAGAAGTGATATGGTCGTATCCGGGAGCAATATCCGTCACCAACGGGCCGAGCGTGTAGAAAGGGGCGTCATGGCATTTTTCAATCTGACGTTCCATGTTCTCTTTAATTTTATGCATCGGAACGTGTCCGGGGCCTTCAATAAATGCCTGAACATTTTTATCCCAGGCACGGAGTACCAGCTCTCCCATGGTATCGAGTTCGGCAAACTGCGCTTCATCGTTTGCGTCGTAGATAGAACCCGGGCGAAGTCCGTCACCTAATGACACGGCTACGTCATATTGTGCCAGAATATCACAGATATCATCAAAATGATCGTATAAGAAACTTTCCTGATCGTGTACGAGGCACCATTTACTCATAATACTTCCTCCACGGCTGACAATGCCGCACAAGCGATTATCGGCAAGATGAACATTATGACGGCGAATCCCTGCATGGATGGTAAAGTAATCGACCCCTTGTTCACATTGTTCAATCAATGTGTCCCGGTAGATTTCCCAGGTGAGGTCTTCCACTATGCCATTCACTTTTTCAAGTGCTTGATAAATAGGAACAGTGCCTACCGGTACGGGACAATTACGGATAATCCATTCACGTGTTTCATGGATGTTTTCTCCTGTGGAAAGATCCATCAACGTGTCTCCACCCCATTTACAGCTCCACAGTGCTTTCTCCACTTCTTCATCAATGCTGGAGGTAGTAGCCGAATTTCCGATGTTCGTATTGATTTTTACAAGGAAGTTACGTCCGATAATCATCGGTTCAGCTTCCGGGTGGTTGATGTTGGCCGGTAGTACAGCACGTCCCTCCGCAATCTCCTGACGAACAAATTCGGGGGTAATGTGAGTTTTAATTCCCAGTTCCTCACAATTCATATTTTCGCGGATCGCTACGTATTCCATTTCAGGAGTGATAATTCCTCTTTTGGCATACGCCATTTGGGTGATTGCTTCCCCTTTTTTAGCGCGATAGGGCAGGGCGATGTGTTCGAAACGTAAGTGATCGAGACTTTTATCATCTCTTCTCATTTGTCCATATTCCGAAGTAATTTCAGGCAACTGTTCCACGTCACCACGACTCACGATCCATTCTTCACGCATGCGGGGCAGTCCTTTTTTGAGGTCAATGTTCATTTCCGCATCACTGAACGGTCCGCTGGTATCATATACATATATTTCCGGATTTAGTGTTGCTATCTTTTCTTCGCCTTCAAAGCTGACACTGGGTACTTGCTCCACTTTCCGCATGGCAACGCGGATATTCGGATAAAGTTTACCAGGTAAATAGACTTTCTGCGAGCGGGGGAATTTTATTTTTTGTTCCATAGTTTATTTGTTTTAATCAAGAAAAGCCGTAAGAGGTGAACTTGCTTCTGCTACAAAGTCGATGGCTTGTAATCCTAATCCTGCTTCGTAAGCCTGTCTTCCGGCTTCTGTAGCTGCTTTGAATGCTTTAGCCATTTCTACCGGATTTCCGGCAACGGCTATTGCAGTATTCACTAATACAGCGGAAGCTCCCAGTTCCATTGCTTCGGCAGCATGGCTTGGCGCGCCGATACCGGCATCCACTACCACCGGGATACCTGCCTGTTCGATAATGATTTGCAGGAATTCTTTTGTCTGCAATCCTTTGTTCGTACCGATGGGGGCACCGAGCGGCATAACGGTAGCTGCGCCTGCTTCTTCCAGCCGTTTGCAGAGTACAGGGTCAGCCTGGCAATAAGGTAACACGATAAAGCCCAGTTTCACCAGTTCTTCCGTAGCTTTCAGTGTTTCGATAGAGTCGGGGAGTAGATAGCGCGGGTCCGGATGAATTTCCAGTTTCAGCCAGTTTGTTCCAAAAGCTTCGTGAGCCAGTTGTGCGGCGAAAATAGCTTCTTCCGCGTTACGTACACCGGAGGTGTTGGGCAATAACTGAATATTCGGATGAATGATATGTTTCAGCATGTCGTCCTCTTTGTTATCCATGTCGATTCGTTTCATGGCAACAGTTACCATTTCCGTACCCGAAGCCAGGATAGCTTGTTCCATTACTTCATTGGAATTGAATTTTCCTGTTCCCAGGAAAAGGCGGGAGCTAAATTCGCGTCCCGCAATTACTAACTTTTCCATTCTATATATTTTAGTTGATTATTTAAATGCTGATTTTTTGAGACAGAAGAACATAAGAACAAAAATAAAACAGTAGAAATAATTATCTAAGTGCAGCTTTTATGTTCTTTTGTTCTTCTGTCTGAATTAAAATTCCATTTATCATTTGACAAATTATAGATCACTTTCAATGATTCTACGTGTTTCTTCTACCGGATTATCTGCTCCGAGAATAGTTCCTGACAGGGCTATTCCATTTACTCCTGTATGAAGTATGGCAGGAATATCCTCAAAAGTGATTCCCCCGATAGCTACAACGGGGATTTCGATATTCGCTTCCTTCATCTGTGAAAGAATAGAAGAATAGCCCTCCAAACCCAGTACAGGGCTTAGATTCTTTTTAGTGGTAGTAAACCGGAAAGGACCGATGCCGAGATAATCGGCTCCGGCACGATAGTGTTGTACGACATCTTCGAAAGTGTTTGCAGTGCCGCCGATAATAAAGGCTTCACCAAGTATTTGGCGGGCCTGGTCGATAGGCATATCCTTTTTGCCTAGATGCACACCGTCCACTTCCAGCTTTTTGGCCAGTTCGACGTGATCATCCAGAATCAGGACTGCTTCGTGCTCTTTGCAAAGCGGCTTCAGTTGCAGGGCTACTGCTTCCACTTCTTCGAGAGGAGCGTCTTTCATACGTAGCTGGATCCATTTGCATCCGCCTTCGAGTGCCATACGTGCCGATTCGAGGTACGAATACCGTTCGGTCTGATGCGTGATAAATTGTAGACTAATCATCTCCTTATCCTCCGCAAGCCGCTTTGATAATCACCAGGTTATCGTTCTCGTGTAGAATGAAACGCTCCCATTCGGTACGGGGAATCATTTTGTTGTTTACGGCGATAGCAATGCCTTGAACCGGAAGTTCGAGCTGTGCTGTCAGTTGCGTAAGGGTAGAAGCAGGAGTCATTTCCACCTCTTTGTTGTTCACTTGTACTTTCATTGTCCTATCAGAATAAATAAGTTGAAAGTAAATACAAAGAGCGTGCTTAAATGGAAAGGCGATAAGAAGAAACACAATCCCTACGTCAGTATTAACTGCCTCAGGTTCCTAGGGTATAATCTCAGCCCCTCATGGGGCACCCCTTTGTCTTTACGGGAGCAAAGTAAGCGAAAAAGAAACAGAAAAACACTAAATTAGTCGATTTTTTTTCATTTTTCTGTTGATTCCTGTTTTTTGATGGGATGAGAAAAGATAAATCGGGCGCCATTTTTGTAGCTCTTGTCAATCCATATATCACCTCCCATATATTGGATGGTCAGTTTACAGATAGCCAGTCCCAACCCTGTACCTTGCACGAATTCATTCAGCTTTTCGAAACGTTGGAATACGAGTTCCTGTTTATCTTCGGGGATTCCCGTGCCGGTATCTGTCACCGAGAACAGCATACATTGCTTTTCTTCGTCCACTTCATAATCCAGCGTGATACTTCCTCCGGCAGGAGTGAATTTCAAGGCATTATTCAGCAGGTTGATAATAATCTGTTGCAGACGCAACGGGTCCGTGTAGAGCATGTAAGGCTCCTTAGGCATTTGGAGTTTGATGTCTACATCCACTGTCTTGTTCCGGTTGGTGAGAGTAATCATATTCTGGCAATGGTTCACCAGCTCGCACCATTCATAGTTGAATTGCAGCTTTCCTGATTCCAGGCGTGATATATCCAGTACATCGCTAATCAGTTGGAGCAATAAATTGGAATTAGTCTGGACGATATCCGCATATTCTTTCAGTTCATCATTCTGCTCTACCGAACCGATAATCAGGCTGGAGAAACCGACAATTGCGTTTAAAGGTGTCCGTATCTCATGGCTCATATTCGAGACAAAAGCACTTTTTAATTGATTAGCTTCTTCGGCGCGCTCTTTGGCGTCACGTAATTCGATTTCAGACTCTTCCAGTTTCTTTTTATCTTCCCGCAATTGTTGCGTGGTTCTTTCAAGGTGATTTTTCAGGATTTTAGTCCGGTAATAGTAATACAGGGAAATCATCAGACTTCCTACTAATACGAGGAAGATAATCAGGATAAATTGCACTTCTGTCTTGTAGGCTACAAAGAAGGGGATAGGCTGATTGATAACCATTGAGTTGACAGGCAACTTCTTGTTTTCAAATCCCCATTCCTTTAGTTTCTTCGCGTCAAATTTATATCGGTTGGGTAAGACATTGATGCTGCTGATACCCGTTTCCTTCTGGTCTAAAAAGCGGTAAGCATATTCTCCCATATTTTTTCCCACTCCTTCATATTGCGGGACATATCCTCCGATGGCCCAATAGCCTATTGCGGTGGAAGTCATACTGAACACAGGCAGGAGAGGATTGGCTTTGGAAAAAGCATAAACGGAGTTGTTCATGTAAGTGATCCCCCGGCTGTCAATTCTCCAGATACCAAGAAGCATTGCTGTGTTTCTGGGAAGATTGCGCAATTGATTGGCAGCCATATCGAGTGTGTGGATGCGACCGTCAATATAGGTGATGGATAACTGCGGGAAATGTTGCAGGTTTTTCTTGAACCATGCCAGTTCGGCAAGTCCGTTATAGGTATTATCCGATACAAATACCAGGTGCTCTGTGTCCGGGTAGAAATCCTGTATCATTTCGATATCTTTGCTGATGTTATATTCGTATGTATCACAGTATTTTACGTTGTACTCCTTCATTCGTTCCGTTAAGTTGATACTTACAGGATTATAGTTCCGCATATCGATTGAATCCTCCGGAATACGGATGCCGTTGCGTGATGCCATTGCGCAGAAAACAGGAAGCTGCTTATATTTCTCATCTTCAAGATGAAGGAAACTGCTCCATGCTTCACCACCCAAAAGAATCACTAATTTAGCTTTCGGATGTTTGTCTAAAATATCGGTTAATGTTTTTTTCCATTGGTGCGCCTGCGTTAAATCCGTCGCATTCATGTTTTCTACAATGGTCGAGTATCTTCCTCCCAATTGGGTGTAGGTTTCTATAAATGTGCTGATGTTATCGTAGGTATATTTAGTGTCAGAATTGTATGAGGTAATGAACAGGATCTCTTCCTCTGGTTCTTCTGTGGCGGCAGCGTTGCAGAAAAGGGGGAAGAAAAGAAGAACGGCAATGGAGACAATAAATCGTATCTCTTTTCTTTTATATAGTACCATAATTGTTTGTTATGCTAGTTTATGGGTTGCAAAAATACAACTAATGCGTTTGATATACAATAAAAGTTTGTTTTTTTAGTCTGTAAAAAAGGTCGCTGTGAAAACACAACGACCTTTTTCATAAGTATAGTTTTGCTAGTAAATCCGGTTACATTCTTTTTTCAACCACATCCCAGTCGATGATGTCCCACAGGGCATTTACGTGGTCGGCGCGGCGGTTCTGATAATCCAGATAATAGGAGTGTTCCCAAACGTCAAATCCGAGAAGCGGTTTCAAACCGGCACGTACCGGATTGCTGCCGTTGGCTTCTTTCGTGATTTTCAGTTTACCGTCTTTCCCAACGGATAGCCAGGCCCATCCTGAACCGAACAATCCGACTGCTGCTGCGTTGAATTCTTTCTTGAAGTTTTCAAAGCCACCGAAGTCACGTTTGATGGCTTCTCCCAGTTTGCCTGACGGTTCCTTCTTTGAGGGTTTCGGGGCAAATTGCAGGAAGTACAGATTGTGATTCAATACTTGTCCGGCGTTATTGAATATAGCTCCGTCCGGTGCGGTTGCAACGATTTCTTCTACCGTTTTACCTTCATATTCTGTTCCGGGTACGAGGCTATTCAGATTATTTACATACGTTTGTAGATGTTTTCCGTAATGGAAATCTATTGTTTGCTGACTGATTACAGGTTCCAACGCATTGTTTGCGTAAGGAAGTTTAGGCATTTCGTAAGTCATGGTCATCATAATTAAAGACATTAATATAGTATTCATAATGTTACAAGTTTTAATTGGCTTGTTATACTATAATAACAGAAGCCTTCTGCAAAATGTTCACAGCATCTTACTTTATTTGTAAATGTACTGTATACGTTCCACCTCTTTCGGGTGATCGCGGTTGGTCCGGCAGATCCATTGGCCCGTATTGTCATATTCATAATAAGAATTGCCGTCAATCCGGTTCCCGTATTTATCATACAGGCAAGTCAGGCATCCGGACGTTTTTTGGTTATTACCCAAAATCCGTTGGTAGACAATCTGCGACAGATAACCGTATTTATCGTATTCATAAGCATCTTTTTGTGAAATAACCTGATCCGGAGAATTGGCAAAAAGCAAGTTTTGATGTTGGGATGAAATCAATCTTCCTTTATCATCATATTTGTTGGCGGTGTATGCCTGAAGTTCTCCGTTCTTATTATATTCGTTGGTTTCGGTCAATAATCCCTGTTTATTGTAGGAGCTTATGACGACTCTTCCGTCTGCATACTTGAGCGAATCACTCTCAATACTTCCATCGGTACCGATGCGGCGTGTCCGCCGGTAGAGATCCGTTTTGGTTTTCGGATTCGTTTGTACCTCAAAGATGCAGTGACCTTGCGGGTCGTATAATCTATTCGTCTGTATTTCATTGCCTGGCTGCCCGTTCTTCATGGTAAGTGCCAGGGTGGAGACGAGCTGTCCTTTATCGTCATACGAATAAGTGGTCGAGGTGGTTCCTGTGCTGTCGTTTTCCGCAGACTTTATCAATCGTCCTCCATTATAGTATTTCACGGAAGTAGGGGTGGATATGATTGTTTGCAGAATAAACGGTGCCCGCAGTGCGTTGGCCTGGTCGCGAAATTCCTTGTATCTGTGTGTACAAAGAAAATCCTGCAACATACTTAACGATTCGGAATTGACAATGGCAGGTTTTAAAAGCTCAAAATCAGCTTTTTCACTAAGATATTCAAGGTCATCCAGGTGCGTACGTGCTGTGGAAGTCAGGTAAGGTGATTGCTTATAATCGTCAATGATCTGCCGGATAGCTGTTGCGTTTCCTTTCTCCCGGAGACTGTCAATCCCTTGAAACAGAAAGTCGTCGTATAACGTGCGGACTTCCGAAAGGAAGGGACGTGTGTCTTTATCAGTGAAGAATTTCTGCATGGCGGCATTATCAAAGAATGCTTTAAAATTCGCAGAGGTCGGATTACTCTTTACGATCTGATAAAGCCGTTTGTTTTCCGCAGTGTTGATTTGAGAGATAAACTTGCCGTTCGGATATTCCGAGATATACGTTTGATAGATGTTCAGCGCAGGTGTTTTCAGCATCCCTTCCAGTAGGGCCAGTTCGCGGATGTCCCGCACCTTTTGCAAGAGGGCGGAGTCTGCCGGATAGCCGCTTGACTGGATGCTGTCCATCAATGTCTTGCTAAAGGGAATCTGCTCTTTCGATGCTTCTAAGATGGAGATAACAGCCTGTTCCGCTTTGTCTTGTACGTTGGAAAGCTGTATTTTCTCTTCTTCGCAGATATTCGGAAAATAAGCTTTCGTAGCTTGTTCGTAGCAGCCGAAATAGTTGGTGGCGGCTTGCTCACTTTGTTTGTTCCACAATTCGTTGAGAACGTCCAACAATGCCAGTTCTTCGGCATAATAGGTTTGCGTCTCGTCATCTATCTTATCACGGTTTTTCTGCCATTTGTCGGCGTCATTATCGTTCAGATACCTTAGCAGCTTTTCCAGACGGCTCTGCTTTTGTGCCATTGCCTGTGGAATGCAGGCAACCAGAAACAAACTTAAAATAATTGATAAAAATATACTCCTTTTCATTGCTTTTTGGGGTTAGGTTAAAATAGTTAGTGATGAAAATTCATAAAAATACCTTCATTCTCGAATGAATATTATACTTTTGTATTGAGAACAAATTTGAGTGCCAAGGGTTTGTTAAAAATCCACATTGTTTTTATAATGCTGTTATGAATACCAATTATATAGATGAATTGAACGAGAGTCAGTGTGCAGCAGTGACTTATAATGACGGTCCTTCGCTGGTGATAGCCGGTGCGGGTTCGGGGAAGACGCGTGTGTTGACTTATAAAATCGCTTACTTGCTGGAGCAGGAGAACGGGTACAATCCGTGGAATATCCTTGCGCTGACCTTTACTAATAAGGCTGCGCGCGAGATGAAAGAGCGTATTGCCCGGCAGGTAGGTATGGAACGGGCACGTTATTTGTGGATGGGTACTTTCCATTCCATTTTCTCACGTATTCTTCGTGCCGAAGCACAATATATCGGATTCACTTCCCAGTTCACCATCTATGATACGGCTGATAGTAAGAGCCTGCTTCGTTCCATCATTAAAGAGATGGGGTTGGACGAGAAAACTTATAAGCCGGGAGTAGTGCAGGCACGCATCTCCAATGCAAAAAACCATTTGGTCACTCCTACGGGGTACGCTGCCAATAAAGAGGCTTACGAAGGAGATATGGCTGCCAAGATGCCTGCTATCCGTGACATCTATACCCGTTATTGGGACAGATGCCGTCAGGCGGGAGCGATGGATTTTGATGATTTATTGGTATATACCTATATTCTGTTTCGTGACTTTCCGGAAGTGCTGGCACGTTATCGCGATCAGTTCCGTTATGTGTTGGTGGACGAGTATCAGGATACGAATTATGCGCAGCATAGCATTGTTCTGCAACTGACAAAGGAGAATCAACGTGTCTGTGTGGTGGGAGATGATGCGCAAAGTATCTATTCTTTCCGTGGGGCGGATATTGATAATATTCTCTATTTTACAAAAATCTATCCCAACACGAAAGTCTTTAAACTGGAACAGAATTACCGTTCCACACAAACCATTGTTTGCGCTGCCAATAGCCTGATTGAAAAGAACGAACGTCAGATACGGAAAGCTGTGTTTTCGGAGAAAGAAAAAGGGGAACCCATCGGTGTGTTTCAGGCGTATAGTGATGTGGAAGAGGGTGATATTGTGGCTAATAAGATTGCGGAGTTACGTCGGGAATATCACTACGGATATGCTGAATTTGCCATCCTATATCGTACGAATGCGCAAAGCCGTATTTTCGAAGAGGCTCTTCGGAAACGGAGTATGCCTTATAAGATTTACGGGGGACTCTCGTTCTATCAACGGAAAGAGATAAAAGACGTGATAGCTTATTTCCGTTTGGTGGTGAATCCGAATGATGAAGAAGCGTTTAAACGAATCATCAATTATCCGGCTCGTGGCATTGGAGATACCACGGTCGGGAAGATTATATCAGCGGCTACCAATCATGGCGTAAGTCTTTGGGCGGCAGTCTGCGAACCCTTAAGTTACGGACTGGATATAAATAAGGGAACTCATGCAAAACTGCAGGGCTTTCGTGAACTGATAGAAGGTTTTATTGCCGATCAGGCGGATAAGAACGCTTATGAAATAGGAACGGATATTATCCGTCAGTCCGGTATTATCAATGATGTTTGTCAGGACACATCCCCCGAGAATCTAAGTCGTAAGGAGAACATAGAAGAGTTGGTGAATGGTATGAATGACTTCTGCGCTTTGCGGCAGGAGGAAGGCAATCCGAATGTGTCTCTTACTGATTTCCTTTCGGAAATTGCGTTGCTCACCGATCAGGACTCCGACAAGGCGGATGATGGGGAAAAGGTAACGTTGATGACCGTCCATTCGGCTAAAGGATTGGAGTTTAAGAATGTATTTGTGGTTGGTCTGGAAGAAAATCTGTTTCCCAGTGGGATGGTCGGAGATTCTCCCCGGGCGCTGGAAGAAGAACGTCGCTTGTTCTATGTAGCTATTACCCGTGCGGAAGAACATTGCTATCTATCTTTTGCCAAAACCCGTTTCCGTTACGGAAAGATGGAGTTTGGAAGTCCCAGTCGTTTCCTGCGTGATATTGATGTTGATTACTTGCGGTTGCCGCATGAAGCGGGAGTGAGCCTTGCTGTGGATGAAGGTGCGGGACGTTTCCGCAGGGAGATTGAAGGGGGCTTTGCCCGTTCTGCTTCTCCGTCGCGTGCGCCTTTCGGTAGTAACTCTTCCGAGCAGCGTGAACGTCCGAAAGCGCAGATTATTGCTCCCAGTGTGCCGAGAAATTTGAAGAAGGTAAGTGCTGTTGGTGGAAGTAGCAGTGCGCAGATGGTGTCTTCCGGTTCAGCATCGGTAGCAGGAGTACAAGTCGGACAGATGATAGAGCACGAACGTTTCGGATTGGGCGAAGTGCTGAAAGTGGAAGGAACGGGAGACAATGCGAAAGCCACTATTCATTTTAAAAATGCGGGTGACAAACAACTATTGTTGCGTTTCGCTCGTTTTAAAGTGGTAGAATAAATAATAACACTAAATAGAGAGGCTCATGAAGAAACAACTAACAGTAATTTTGCTTTCCGCTTTGCTTTTGAGTGGATGTGCGTCGGGGCGTATGGGAAATCCGGGAGCTATCATGGCAGGTGCTTCTATCGGAGGTAGTCTGGGAAGTTCGATAGGCGGACTTATCGGAGATAATAATCATGGCTGGAGGGGCGGTTATCGTGGCTCTGCTATTGGAAATATCGTAGGAACCATTGCCGGTGCGGCTATTGGAAACGCATTGACGGCACCGAGACAAGAGCAGATAGAGGAGGATGCGTATATTCCTGAAGTACGGGAAGTACGTGTGCAAAAGTATAAGAAGCAGCCGCAAGTGCAGCCGCCCATTTCTCAACTGAAGTTGCGCAAAATCCGTTTCATTGATGATAATCGCAGTCATGTGATTGATGCGGGAGAAAATAGCAAGATAATTTTTGAGATTATGAATGAAGGGAGAAATCCTGTTTATAATGTAGTTCCTGTGGTAGAAACGGTGGGGAAGGTGAAACATCTCGGCATCTCTCCTTCGGTGATGATTGAGGAAATTCTTCCGGGTGAGGGGATCCGTTATACGGCTTCGATCCATGCCGGTGAAAGGTTGAAAGACGGTGAAGTGACATTCCGTGTCGCAGTGGCGGACGAGAATGGGGTGATTTGTGATTCGCAGGAATTTACCTTGCCTACACAGCGCGGAAACTAGAGTTAAAAGCCCGAAATATCCGGTTTAAATATAGTGACGGTATATGCCTTGGATAGTGACGCTATCCTGTGCATATACCGTCACTATGTTGGTGGGATAGCGTCACTATCTTATATAATCATTTTGTTTGCACAGCCAATGTTTGAAGTCATGATTAGAAGTAACCTCTATTTCAGGGCGGGGCATACAAGTGTTTGGTGAAACCTAAAGCTATGCTTTAGCATCTGTAAAGCGTAGCTTTAGATAGGATAAAGCTACGCTTTTTACAGTCTTACCAATTGTTCCCTGCATTACTGCTACCGATAAGCATTTCCACACGTTGTTTATACAAATTTGCTCCTTCAGCGATATTCTTGCCGGCGTCTGCTGTTCCCATTCCGTAAACCACAATAGGGGTTTGCCATGACATTCCCGAATGAATGGCACTTACTTGATAAGGACGTAATAATTCGTCCGTAGTGAAACGGTTTCGGCCGCCACTGCGATAAGCTTCGTATTCGGATCCCGTGGTCGTTACTACTGTCAGCGGTTTGCCGGCGACAGCCGGAGTCTTGGATAGAAAAGTAAAGACTTCATCCTGCCATTTCTTTAGTAATGACGGTGCAGACATCCAATAGAAAGGAAATTGATAGATGACAGCCGAGGCATCGGAAATGATTTTACTCCATTCATCTATATTGAAAGCGATTTCCTGTGACAGCTCGTAAAGATTGAAAACCGCCACTCCTTCCATGTCACTGACAGCATCAACTAATGCTTTGTTTGCTTGTGATTCTTTGATGTTAGGATGTGCCAGTAGAATCACTACTTTTCTTAAATCTTTATTCATTTTAATCGGGTATTTAGGATGATACAATACTTACTATAATATATAAGGTGTAAAAATAAGAAAAAGTTCGCGAAAACCAATATCTTAATTAAAAATAAAACAATCCCTCTTTGCTTTTGAATTTGTATTTTT